>ERZ1026870.61-NODE-61-length-62172-cov-42.588213_pt1 | contig 62172 bp, 49 predicted proteins | sample MGYA00380165_ERZ1026870 | MGnify/ENA primary metagenome ERZ1026870 (study PRJEB33269, sample SAMEA4719801) | human gut metagenome | biome: human-associated habitat; feature: organic feature; material: feces | place: Cameroon | collected 2013-10 ...
AGATGGTTAAGAGCCCTAAGACTGGTGCTTATGTTTTCGATGAGAAGATGGTACCTAACGAGGCTGTTAAGGATTTCTTCAAGGACTAATCTCAATCTATTGAGTATTCAGTTCATCTGAAGAAGATATAAAATTTAAAAAGGATTGCATTCTTCATCATGAAGTTTGCAATCCTTTTTTTGTTTCCTATATTCTTGTTTCTATTTCTTCTTCTTTACTCCTCTTACTGCTTCGCTTTCCAGCGGGTTCTCAGGCCAGAAATGCTTCGGATATCGGCGCTTGAGCTCCTTGCGCACTTCGAAGTAGGTTCCTTCCCAGAAGCTGTGGAGATCCTGCGTCAACTGCACCGGCTTAAAGCCCGGTGAGAGTAATTCCATCAGCAACGGCTGTTTGCCATCATTGACCGTAGGAGTTTCTGTCATTCCGAAACATTCCTGCAGGCGCACACTAAGAATAGGGGCTTCTGCGCCCTGGCGGTAGTCGATGCGGATGTTGCTGCCCGAAGGAACACGGAGGTGGGTAGGAGCGAGGCGCTCTATCTCCTGCTGAACATCGTATGGGATGAGTGCCCACAAGGCTTCCTCAAGATTGATTTTCTTCATTTCACTGATACTTGTCATCACTCGCCCTGCATCCTCCAGATAGAAAGGGAGCCAGTCGGCAGCGGTCGATAGGAGTTTTTCTGTTGAAAGGTCGGGTATCTCCAATTCGGGATGCCATTCGCTCACCTTCGCTACACGTCGCTGCAGGCACTGTACGCTTTCGTTCCAGTCGAACATGCTGAGTCCGTCTTTTCTGGCTGCGGTGCAGATGATGTCAATGATCTGCTGCTTATCCGCATTCTGAATCGGCTTGCTGTCAATCACCAGCTTGCCTATGCGTTGTTCCATCTGCATCTTCACCATTCCTGCTTTACTGTCCCAGGAGATGTTTTCAACCTCCGTAAATGGCAGGTCTCTGACAGTGACGGGAGCGCAGAGGAAAACTTTTCCTTTGCCACCGGCATCGTTACCGGAAGCAGATTTACCGGAAACAGATTTGCCGGATGCAGATTCGTTGCAGCTGGCAGAATTGAGCGAAGCGATGGCTATCCATTCCTGTGCAGACATCGCATCAGACTTGTCGATGAAGACCGTATTGCCGTTTGCCATGCGGAAATTGCCAATATTATCCAACGCCCTGGCGATGCGCTCCGGATAAGCCTGGGCTATCAGACTGCCCACTTCCTCAGCATCTATCTCTCCATTATCTTCCTTGATTCTGAGCATTCTGCGGTATTCCTGCGCAATCTGTGCGATGCGGTTCCATCTTCCCAGGTTCGATTTCCTGCGCTGCGAACGAAGGATGGAGATTCTTAAGGCGATATCCGTATCAGAAGATTCGCTCATCGGGTCTTTCTCTTCCAATAGCGCTGCAATATCGCAGGCCAAAGCTGCGGAATTTCTGTTCAGCATCATGCGGGCAATGCGTGGATGACAGGGTAGGGATGCCATTTCCTTGCCAAGAGCTGTGATGCTTCCATCTTCCCGAATGGCTCTGAGAGAAACGAGTAAGCTCTTTGCTGACAGCAGATTAGCGGTAGGTGGCTGAGTGAACCATGGTAGGGATTCAGGGTTGTTTTCTCCAAAGGCAGCAATATCCAGAACCATTGAATCGAGATCTGCATCTTCTATTTCCGGACGGCGCTGATCTTCCATCAGATGTTCTGAGGTTTGCGTCCAGAGACGGTAGCAGATACCTTCAGCTACTCGTCCGGCACGACCTCTTCGCTGGGTAGCCATATCCTTGCTGATTCGTACAGTCTTCAGCTGGCTGAGTCCGGTTCGGTTATCATAGACCAGCTTTCTGCAGAGTCCGGAATCAACCACGATTCTCACGCCCTCAATAGTAAGCGAAGTTTCGGCGATAGGGGTTGCAAGAACGATTTTTCGGCTTCCTTCCTGTGAGGGAGCAATGGCGCTTCGCTGCTTCTCCGGCGAGAGATTGCCGTAAAGTGGATAGACGGTTGTGGCTGCCCACATATTATCAGCAGAAGAATCATCAGCCTTGGCTATTATTCCGTTTAACATTTCTTCGCATTTCAGGATTTCTCCCTGGCCAGGAAGAAACGCCAGAATATCGCCTTGATGATCGTGATGGGCCCTGACAATCGTGGCAACCATCTCCTGAACCATATCGTATGCGTTGACATCATCGGCTGAATAGACGGTTTCTACCGGAAACATCTTACCTTGGCTTTCTATGAGTGGTGCCCGGAGTGTTTGGCAAATGGCGGTTGTATCAATCGTTGCAGACATGATAACCATCTTTAAATCCGGTCGGATAATCTCCTGAGCTTGTCGGGTCAAGGCAAGCGCCAGATCTGAATTGATACTTCGCTCATGAAATTCGTCAAAGATGACGATGCTGACGCCATCCAACGTGGGATCATTCACTAGCATACGCGTGAGGATTCCTTCAGTGAGAACTTCGATGCGAGTATCTTTAGACGTCTTATTTTCGAAGCGTACACGATAGCCAACCGTCTTGCCAACAGATTCGCCCAAAATACTGGCCATTCGTTCAGCTATCTGACGAGCAGCCAGCCGGCGCGGTTCCAACATGAGAATCTTGCCATTGCATGCGTTGAGAATGGTAAGTGGCAGCAAGGTTGATTTGCCGGCACCAGGTGGCGCAGTAATGACGAGATTGGATGATTCCGCCAATTTCTGATTGACTGCATCGGCAATCTGGTATGCAGGCAAATTTCCTGCCTGACTGAAAAGTCTATCAGTGTTCATATCGTTTATACTAATCTAAAATTACATTCTGCAAAGGTACAAAGAAATCCGTAAATAATATATTGGTTTTGTTTTTTTTATTACTTTATATTATCTCTATCTTAAAATATTAACGTGTATTATGATAAATAGACATTTTCGGAAAGTATAATTTGCATAAAATAATTTGGTCAATACAAAATAATATTGTACTTTTGCGTTCGTAATAAGCATATAAGCGTTGACAATAAAAATAAAGAGAATAAGATTATGAAATTCATAGGAATTATACCAGCAAGATACGCCTCTACGCGTTTCCCTGGCAAGACGCTCGCTATGTTGGGCGGCAAGCCAGTTATACAGCATGTTTATGAAAAAGTGGCTGCAGTACTGGAAGAAGCATACGTTGCTACTGACGACGAACGCATCTTCAAGGCTGTTGAAGCATTTGGCGGCAAGGCTGTCATGACCCGCACCGACCATAAGAGCGGTACCGACCGCATCGAAGAAGCTATCGAGAAGATTGGCGGCGATTGGGACATTATCGTAAACGTTCAGGGAGATGAACCTTTTGTTGCTAAGAGTCAGCTGGATACCATCTGTCATTGCTTCGACGACCCAACCACTCAGATTGCTACATTGGGCAAGGCTTTCACCTCGATGGAAGCTGTTGAGAATCCAAATAGTCCAAAGATTGCTGTCAGCAATCAGGGCTTTGCTCTCTACTTCTCGCGCAGCGTAATTCCTTACGTTCGTGGCAAGGAACGCAAGGATTGGCTTAGCCATTTCCCTTATCTCAAGCACCTGGGCATCTATGCCTATCGCAAGGAAGTGCTCAGAGAAGTGACCCAGTTGCCACAGAGTTCGCTGGAGATTGCGGAGAGTCTGGAGCAGCTCAGATGGTTGCAGAACGGTTATAAGATTAAGGTGGGAACTACAGATGTAGAGACCGTAGGTATCGATACCCCGGAAGACTTGCAGAGAGCTGAGGAATTTCTCAAGGAGCAGGCGGAATAAAACATATTACCTATTATATAATAGGTTAAGTATCAAGTATATAAATAATCAGGTAAAGTATCAAGGCAATGAACAAGATAGAGTCTATCGTCAGGAAATACATCATCCACCACAATCTTTTTAAAAGTCGTGGCAGATATATAGTTGCCCTATCAGGTGGAGCCGACAGCGTGGCGTTGCTCTTAATCTTGCAACAACTGGGAGTGAGCGTAAGCGCTGCCCATTGTAATTTTCATCTCCGCGGTGAAGAGAGCGAGCGCGATGAACAATTCTGCGTCAATCTTTGCGAAAGACTTGGTATAACGTTGCATCGCATTCATTTTGATACTCAGTTTTACGCCTGTCAGCACAAAGTGAGCATCGAGATGGCTGCCCGCGACCTGCGTTATCGATATTTTGCCCAACTGGCTAAGGATATTGAAGCCGATGGCATCTGTGTGGCTCATCACCGGGATGACAACGTAGAAACAGTTATTCTTAACCTGCTCAGAGGCAGTGGCGTGGACGGACTGGCTGGCATTGCTCCCAAGAATGGAAACATCCTGCGCCCCCTACTCTGCATCAGTCGTCAGGATATTCTAGACTATCTCCAGTTGCAAGGGCAGGATTATGTAACCGATTCTACCAATCTGGAGGATGATGCTCTGCGCAACAGAATCCGCCATCACGTGATTCCATTACTCGAAACAATCAATCCGGCTGCCAAGGAGAACATCGACCAGACTGCAAAATATCTGAGGCAGGCGAAAACGATGCTGGAGGGATTGATGAATCATGATAGAGCTGATGCAGGCGTCAAGGACTTTTGCAATGAAGGCTCGGCAGATGAGCATGTGATTTGCCTGCAGAAGCAACCCATCATGAAAGCTCCTTCTCCTGAATTCATGCTTCACAGCGAACTGGGAAAATATGGTTTTCATGGTGATGTGATTGATGATATTTATGAGAGTCTGGTTGCCAAGGACGGTGGCGTGGGAAAGCTCTGGAAGAATGGCAGTTATATGGTTGCCATCGATAGAAATCAATTGTTGGTTACGGCTTTGGCTGATTTGGATACCATTCAGAGTGAACGCCCGTTCCGCTTGCCGGAAGAAGGTAATTACAACTTAGGAAAAAGCTTGAAGATAAAACTTCATTGCTATCCACGGACTGCTGACTTCACTCCAAGCAAGAGCAGTCATCTGATAACGCTTGATGCAGATAAAGTAAGTTTTCCACTAACCTATCGCCTATGCGAAAAGGGTGACCGGTTCTACCCTTTCGGTATGAAAGGAAGTAAATTGGTAAGCGATTATCTTACCGACCGCAAGCGGAATGTGGTACAGAAGATGGGGCAACATGTCATTACCGACAGCCAGGGCGAAATCATATGGCTGGTAGGTGAAAGAACTTCTGACAGGAGCAAGATAACAGATCAAACCCAAATAATTTTGGAAATAGAACTTGTGCAGAATAATGAAAAACAATAGAATCAAGGGCTTCAGCATTGCTGGAGCCCTGTTGGTAGTCGTATTAGCAGCGCTGGGATATTGGATATATTACTGTCTCAATCCCAGCAGAGAGAGAGTAATGGCGGCAAGAGCCACTATTAAGGCTTATTCGCATTACGAACTGAGACAAGACGGCAAGCTGGTCTTATGCTTTGATGAGGATACGGTAAGCCTGGCAGCCAACTTTATGAACCGATGGACTCTCATACCTTCGTGTGGGGGCAGACTGGCTGCTGCATACAATAGCAGCATCAGTAAAAACCGCTATCAGAAGGTGGATGCAGATACTCTCCTGAAAGAAAAAGTTGATTCGCTTGATAGCGTATATACTGACTCAAAATGGAAGGTTGGAGAGTTGAATTATTATTTACATTCTCACTCCGTTCAAGACCTCGGATATAACCCAATAAGCGGCTATACTCAGCGGGAAATCATCTTAAGAGATTCTGCAAGAAAAATGCTCGATTCCCTGAAACAAATCCGAAAGAAAGGACATGTGAAACTGGTGCGCTGCATTAGTTACAAGGCGTTTTTCAGACAGGCAGACGGCAAGTGGACTAGCGAATCTTGTGAACTTTTGAAAGCCATGGACGGCAGGAATACGGCTGGTCTTCATCTCTTCCGGTTAACTTCAGAAACGACTCCGGATGGTGTTGCCGCACTCTCTCCTCGCCTTGCCTCATCGCTTGTCAAGACACATGGAACTACCCTTCGCCGTTCTATCAACTATAAGCTGAAACCGGATTCGCTCGGCTACTATGAAGGGTCGTTTGACAGTCTTTATCAAGCAAACGGATATGGCAGATGGCAGGCTTATGACGGAACATACTATGAAGGAGAATGGCAGAATGGAGTCCGACAAGGCTGGGGATTCAGCATCGCTCCTAGAAAGCCACTTCGCGTAGGTGAATGGAAAAATGACAGATATAAAGGAGAGCGACTTGTCTATACTTCCGAGCGTATCTATGGTATCGACATCTCCAAATATCAGCATGGAAAAGGAAGAAAGAAATATCCAATATACTGGGACCGTCTGCGCATCACGCATCTGGGTAGACTGAGTAAGAAAACGGTATCAGGAGCTGTCAACTTCCCTATCCGCTACATCTATATTAAGAGTACGGAAGGTGCCTCGCTATTGAATCCCTATTACAGGAAGGACTATCTGGCAGCCAAGGCTCATGGATTCAAGGTTGGCAGTTATCACTTCTTCAGTACGATTTCGCCAGCAGCCCAGCAGGCGCATTATTTTCTGAAGCACAGCTATATACGCAAAGGCGACTTTCCACCAGTGCTGGATGTGGAGCCTCTGCCCAGCCAGATCAGAAAAATGGGTGGTGTAGGTGTGCTCTTCAGCCGGGTAAGAACATGGCTAAGAATCGTGGAGAGAGCTACGTGTACCAAGCCGATACTCTACATCAGTCAGATATTCGTAAACCGCTATCTATCAATGGCTCCGGACCTTAAACATAACTATCTGATATGGATAGCAAGGTATGGAGAATATAAGCCAGACATTCATCTTGTTTACTGGCAGCTCTGTCCAGATGGACGTGTGGCTGGCATCAGAGGCGAGGTAGATATCAATGTTTTTAATGGCTATAAAGACGCCTTTATGAAATTCTCTCAGAATGAGACAGTTAAATAATTATGTTAAAGTAAGTTATCAAAAGTAACAACGTATCGATTTTTTTGCTATATTCGCACTTAAATGGGTGTAACTAAAAGAAAATATAGCAGATATGAGACAACTTAAGATACAGAAAAGTATAACAAATCGTAATAGTGAGGCGCTCGACAAGTATCTTGTTGAGATAGGTCGTGCGCCCATGATTTCTATCGATGAGGAAATAGAACTGGCTCAGATTATCCGTAAGGGAGGTAGAGCTGGCGAAAGAGCTAAGAATAGATTGGTAGAAGCCAACCTGCGCTTTGTGGTGTCTGTAGCTAAACAATACCAGCATCAGGGATTGACACTTACCGACTTGATTGATGAAGGAAACATCGGACTTATCAAGGCGGCTGAACGATTTGATGAAACGAGAGGTTTTAAGTTTATATCCTATGCGGTATGGTGGGTTCGTCAGAGTATTTTGCAGGCTATAGCTGAACAGAGTCGTATTGTCAGACTGCCTCTCAACCAGGTAGGTTCACTGAATAAGGTAAATCAGGAAATCAACAAGTTCGAACAGGAGAATCTGCGTAAGCCAAGCGTGCAGGAAATTTCAGATAGAACGGGTGTTGACGAAGACAAGATAGCCCAGAGCATGATGGCGAGTGGTCATCATGTAAGTATTGATGCCCCATTCGGATCTGATGATGACGATAATGCCATGGTTGACGTGATGTCGAGTGGTGATGATAGCCGAACAGACAAAGGCGTTGATCATGAAAGTATGGCTCAGGAATTGAGAGCTGTTCTTGATAAGGTCTTGAAGGAAAGAGAACGCAAAATCCTGTGTGCATGCTATGGCATCGGAGAAACCGAAAAGGGTTTGGAAGAGATTGGCGACAAGATGGGATTGACGCGTGAACGTGTTCGCCAAATACGCGAAAAAAGCATTACAAAGTTGCGTGAATCCGGAAATATAAAAATTCTTGCAAAATATCTAGGTTAAAATTTGGATATTTGCGCAGATATAGTTAACTTTGCAATCGGGTACAGACTGTTCTGTTCCCGATTTTTTTATTTGTATGAAGAAATATCTATTATGCCTCTTGTTCTTCACGCTGCTGCCTTGTTGGGCATGTGCCAGAAGATCGTCACCGAAAGACGCCTATGCTGATTCGGTGATGCATTTGATATTTCAATATGCCCAGACGGTAGATACTACCGGCAGAGCAGCTCATACCTCTTGCGCATATACAAAATTCCAACTTCGTACAAATCGGCGTAATGCCCTGCTCATGCTCGTTCCAACCATGTATGCTGTGGCTCACGGAGGTGGAAGAAAGTTTATCAGCGAGTATTACAACCGGATGAGTCATGATGCTAATGGTCAGTTGATAAACAAGCGCATTTTTGGCATCAGTACCATTCCGCACAGGAGTCGAACGATGGAACAGGCGTTGAGATACATGACTCCAAATGTGTATGAAGAAAATCTCTTTCAGGAGAACATTCTCTCCCCTTTCCATCGGTCCAATCGGATGTATTACAAGTATTCGGTCACTCCTCTCCCCTTTGGCATGGCTCAGGTTTACGCTTATCCAAGAATCAGGAATACGCAGACGGTTCTTACCAGGGCGATTGTTGACAGCAAGACCGGAAAAATCAGTATGGTTGATTTTGAAGGTGAATATGATATGACCCGCTTCTTCATCTCTGTGAAGATGGGAGCGGAAGGCTTTAAGTCGCTGGTTCCAAAAAGATGTGATATGAGAGCAAATTTCCGGTTCCTTGGCAATAAGATTGTTGGAAGATATGTTACGGTATATGATTTGCCCGATTTACAGGCTGATTCGCTCAAGCAATTATCTGATACGGCTATCATGGCAAGAGTGAGACCGGAGGAATTAAACCTGGACGAAGAGAGTCTTTATCAATCTTACTACAAGAACATCAAGGATACTTTAGCTCATAAGGAAAATGATTTTGTAAAAAATGTACTTTGGGATATGGTAGGCGATAATATGCTGAACCGTATTTCTCAAGATTTCGGTAAGGAAAATCAGGGCTATTTCAAGCTGAGTCCTATCTTTAATCCGCTCTATATGGGTTACTCTGAACGCAAGGGATTGGTATATAAGTTCGACCTGAGAACGCAATATGCTTTCGACCACAACTTTCTGCTCAGTTTGCAATTCAAGGGCGGATATAGTATGAGACAGCATCGTTTCTATTTCCGCTTGCCTTTTATCTTTAGATATAACAACCTTCATGAAGGTTATCTCAAGGCAGAAATGGGTAATGGCAACCATATCACAACCAATCGGGTGGCACGGAAGTTTGTTGATACGGATACACCGACAGATACCATCAGCAATTATGAGTTCAAGAACGATTATCTGAAGATAACCAACCATTGGCGTTTCAACCAGCATCTGGCATTTGAGGTGGGTCTGGTTAACCATAAGCGTCTGGCTGTAAATCCGACGTTTTATACATCCCACGGCTATCCTTCAAGCTATAAGTCGTCCGCCCCAGCCATTGGCATACAATGGTCGCCTAAAGGAAAGCGTGGTCCCGTTCTCACTCTGGACTATGAACGTGGAATCAAGGGTCTGTTTGGCTCCAATATCGAATATGAACGGGTAGAAATGGATGCTCAGAGTATTTTCTATTCCTCCCGTCGCCGCTCCTACTCGCTTAGAGTGGGTACGGGCTTCTATACCAAGAAAGGCGATCATTGGGATTTTGTAGACTACACAAATTTCCATGACAATAACATACCTGGAGGCTGGAATGATGACTGGAGCGGAGAGTTCGAGCTGCTCAGTTCTCAATGGTATAATGCCAGCGATTATTACGCCCGCACCAATTTTACATACGAAGCGCCGATGCTGGCAGTGGCATGGGTTCCGCTGATAGGAAGATTCATAGAGAAGGAAAGGCTATACATCAGTTCCCTTGTTGTCCGTCATCTGCATCCTTATTCGGAATTAGGATATGGAGTTACTACCCGACTGATGACTTTGGGTGTCTTCGCAGCATTTCATAATGCCTCATTTGATGGTATCGGTTGTCGCTTCGGCTTCGAACTGTTCAGAAACTGGTAAGCGGTTTAAAACTTAAAAATAAGATAAAATTCAAAGCTATATATGAATTCACAATTAACTGTATATAAGGCAAGTGCAGGATCGGGCAAGACCTTCACTCTCGCCAAAGAATACATGACTCTCGTGATAGAGAATCCGATGGCTTATCGCACCATTCTCGCTGTGACCTTTACCAACAAGGCAACAGAAGAGATGAAGATGCGTATATTGAGTCAGCTCTATGGTATTGCGCAGGGACTGGAAGAATCGAATGGCTATCTTGAGCAAATCAAGATTGCCTTGCCCCATCTTTCAGAAGGAATAATAAGAAAGAATGCAGCAGAAGCCCTGAGACTCCTCTTGCATAACTACAATTACTTCCGCGTACAGACCATTGATACTTTTTTTCAGGGGGTATTGCGTAATCTGGCTCGAGAACTGGATCTCACAGCTAATCTGCGTATTGGATTGAACGATTATCAGGTAGAACAGCAGGCTGTGGATGAACTGATAGAAAGTTTAACCAGTACAGACCGTCTACTCTTCTGGATCTTGGATTACATTCAGGAAAGTATTGACGATGATAGAAGTTGGAATGTAATAGGCCCCATCAAGAAATTTGGTGAGAATATCTTCAAGGATTACTATAAGGAAAATTCTGATGCTCTGAATCAGTGCATGTCAAAGGAAGGATTCTTCAAGGAATTTACTGCCAAGATGAAAGAAATCAGAAGACAGACAAGAGAAAAACTGCAGGAGATTGCCGCAACTTTCTTTGATAGTCTTGAAGAAGGTGGATATACTGCTGATGATCTGGCTGGAAAAACCAGAGGAATCTGGAGCTATTTCAATAAGTTGAAGAATGGCAAATATGATGAAGATGACTTGATAAACGCCACCTTCCATAAATGTTATGAAAGTCCGGAGGCTTGGGTTAAGAAAAGTGATGTAAAGGAGCAATCGCCTCTGTTTATGTTTGTATCTGATACGCTTTATCCAATCTTGAAATTCTCTGAAGAGAAAAGACCGGAATGGGTAAAGAGCTACAAGAGCGCTACCCTTACGATGAAGCATCTCAACCAGTTGCGCCTGCTGGGTAGCATCGACCAGAAAGTGAGAGAACTGAACCAGATAGCCAACCGTTTCCTGTTGAGTGATACCCAGACTCTGCTTCATGCTTTGGTTGAAGACAGCGACTCGCCTTTTATCTTTGAAAAGATAGGAACTCAACTTGATCATGTGATGATAGATGAGTTCCAGGACACCAGTACCATACAATGGCAGAATTTCAAGGTTCTGCTGGAGGAAACCATGAGCAGGGAAAATGCGGGGAATCTCATCGTGGGAGACGTAAAGCAGAGTATCTATAGATGGAGATCGGGTGATTGGCGATTACTCAATAATATCGAGAATGAGTTTGGTGGAACCAAGTCGCTCGAAATGAAAACTCTTGATACCAATTATCGCTCAGACCGCAACATCATCGCCTTCAATAATGCTTTCTTTGTAGAAGCAGCCAAGCAGGAGTGTGAGTTGCTGAAAGACTCTAACCAGGAACAGGTAAAACAATTGGTAAATGCTTATGCCGATGTTTGTCAGAAAGTACCAGAGAAGAAGGGCAAAAAGGGATATGTAGAAGTGCAGTTGCTTGGAGGAGAAGACATCACGGAAAGCATGATGAAGCAGTCGCTGGAAATAGCAACTGAGCTCACGGCTATGGGTGTTCCAGCTAATAAGATTGCCATTCTGGTGCGCAGCAATAAAGCCATTCAGGATATTGCTGCCTATTTTATGGAGAATTCTGATTTTCTGATGGTCTCAGATGAGGCTTTCCGACTGGATGCTTCCCAAGCTGTTTCTACCCTCATTGTGGCATTGCGCCTCATGGCTTGTCCGGATGATGCCATTGCAAAGGCTACCCTCGCCAAATATGCAATCAAGTATCTGAGGGATCCTCATTTGGTTGAAACATTATTGGAACAGCGTTCAACCTTGCTGGAAAAACCGCTCTTTGAGCTTACAGAGATTCTTTATGCTACCTTGGGGATGGATAAGGTAAAGGATATGAAGAAACAAAGCGCTTATGTCTGTGCCTTCTATGACAGGATGAACGAATATCTGGTAGACAACAGCAGCGATATAGATGCCTTTCTCAAGGAATGGGACAATACCATTCATGAGAAAAGTATTCATTGTGATGGAATTAACGGAATCAGACTTATCACCATCCATAAGAGTAAAGGATTGGAATTTGATTATGTAATCATGCCTTTCTGCGACTGGAAACTGGAAAAAATGAATACTATCTGGTGTGAGCCACAAGAAGAGCCATTCAATGAACTGCCCCTCGTACCGATAGACTTCAATGCAAAAGCCATGATGCAATCTATCTATGAACCGGATTATCATCATGAGCATCTCCAGAATGTAGTGGATAATTTGAACCTGCTGTATGTTGCCTTTACCCGTGCTAGCCATAGTCTGTTTGTATTGGGTAAGCGAGGCAATCAGAACAGTCGCGCATACTTGATAGAATCGGTTCTTCAGAATGTAGCCAGGAATTTGGAGAGTACTGGGGTTCCTGTAGAATTATCGGGAATAGGATCTGAGTCTTCTGAAGATATCAACTTCTCTTACGGTGAACTCATCGTAGAAGAAGAAAATCACGAAGAGAAGAAAGAATCGGAGAACGTCTTCATGAAAGATGAGAAACCGACAGATATCGTACTTTGTGCTAATCCGGATTTGCCGGAATTCAAGCAGAGTAATAAGAGTCGCGACTTTGTAGAGGGCGATGAAGCTGAAGAACAGCAGAAGTTCTACATCAAAATGGGTACGGTATTGCATAGCATTTTTTCTACTATCAAGACTTCAGCCGATGTAGAAAGTGCCCTCAAACAATTGGAAATAGATGGTATTCTCTACGATGACAACGTATCCAATGAAAGATTGGAAAAGATGATTAAGCAGCGCCTTGCCTCTCCTCAGGTAAAAGACTGGTTCTCTGACCGCTGGAGAGTATTGAACGAATGCTCTATCGTGAAATATGTGGATGGAAAAGCTGTTAAGTTCCGACCAGACCGAGTGATGAGAGACGAGAATGAAACGATAGTCGTTGACTTCAAGTTTGGTAAACCAAAGGAAGAACATCAGGAACAGGTTCGTGGATATATGAACTTGTTGCGTGAAATGGGATACCAGAATATCACCGGTTATCTTTGGTATGTTTATCCCAACAAGGTCGTAGAAGTAAAATAAGAATCTTGACAAAATAAGTTTTTGATACTCAAAACTAGAAATAAAAGTAAAGCTATGGTACCATTTCTTAAATCAGTAGCAAGAGATTTGAGAGAGAAATATGGCAGGGATATGAGCGACATCGTTGTCGTCTTCCCTAACAAACGTGCCTCTCTCTTTCTGGATACCTATCTTGCAGAAATTGAACATGAGGCTATATGGTCTCCTTCATATATAACTATCAGTGAATTGTTCCGACAGAACAGTCCACTGAAGGTTGCTGACCCTATCAAGCTGGTATGCGATTTGCATAAATCATTTGTGAAATGTACTGAGATTGATGAAACTCTTGACCATTTTTACGGTTGGGGTCAGATGCTCATTACCGATTTTGACGATATTGATAAAAATATGGCAGATGCGCAACTGGTGTTCTCCAACTTAAAAGATATTCATGAGCTTGATGATATCTCCTATCTGACTGATGATCAGAAGAAGATGATTCAGAGGTTCTTCAGTAATTTTTCGGAAGACCATAATTCGGAATTGAAAAAGCGGTTCCTCCAATTATGGAGTCATTTCCTCGATATCTACAACGATTTCAATAGTCGTCTCGCTCAGCAGGGACTTGCCTATGAAGGTGCGCTTTATCGCCAGGTAGTGACTGATGAAAATCTCAAATTTGAACACAAGAAGTATGTTTTCGTCGGCTTTAATATGTTGCAGAAGGTAGAGATGCAATTATGCGACAGGTTGATGAAAGAAGGAAAGGCTGTCTTCTATTGGGATTATGACAAGGCTTATATGGATAACAACCATGAAGCGGGTCATTATATTCGCCAGAATCTGAAGTATTTCCCGAACGAACTTGACGCCGATTCAGACAAAGGCAAGCTGGAAGCAAATGAAAACGGAAACGAGTCTGGTCAATCTGCGGAGAACATATATGATAATTTATCCAGGAAGAAGAAAATCAACTATTTTTCTGCTCCAACAGAGAATGTTCAGGCTAGATTCGTACATACCTGGCTAAAAGAGAACGGGTTGTGCAAGGAGACTGGCAATGTGGCTATTGTCCTTGCAGATGAAAGCTTGCTTCCTACTGTTTTACATTCGCTTCCAAAGGAGGTAGAACATGTAAATATAACAATCGGATATCCTCTGCAGCAGACGCCTTTCTACAGTCTGATTCAGCAGCTTATCCAATTGCAGGGCATCGGGCATCCTAAGGCTAGCAATACTTATCGCCTGCATCAGGTTCTTGCCACCCTGCGCCATCCTTATGCCCGTTATATTTCGCAGCTCAACCTGCAGGTTATCGAGCAGTTGGAATCAAAAAAGACGTTCTATCCAGATAGGAATTCGCTCATCATGAATGAGGATGAAGGACTCGCCATATTGTTCAGAGATATAGATAAGGTTGAGAATCTTGATGAGTATAATATGGGATTGCTAAACTATCTGATAGATATCCTCAAACAGATTGGCTATAACACGAAGCAGCAGAATGTGGACCAGCTTTTCCAGGAGTCTCTTTTCCGTTCTTATACTGTAATCAATCGTCTGAGAGGACTTGTTGAGAGTGGCGATTTAAAGGTTGATACAATAACCTTGGAGCGCTTGATTCTGCAATTGTTCCAGACTACCAGCATCCCATTTCATGGCGAACCAGCAGTAGGTATACAGATTATGGGAGTCTTGGAAACCCGAAATCTCGATTTCGATTATATGCTAGTCTTATCATGTAATGAAGGAAAGTGGCCAAAGGGTGTCAACGATGCTTCGTTTATACCTTATTCTATAAGAAAAGCTTACGGGTTGACGACCATTGACAATAAAGTAGCTATCTCTGCATACTATTTCTATCGCATGATACAGCGTTGCCAACATTTGGCATTCACCTATAATAATGCTACAGAAGAAGGACAGACTGGCGAAATGAGTCGCTTTATGTTGCAGTTGATGATAGAAGGAAAGAATACTGTACACCGTCATTCATTCAAACTCGGCCAGACTCCTTGTCGCGATGAATATAAAGAAGTAGATAAGACAGAAGCAATATGGACAAAACTGAATGAACATTGGAAAATATCTCCTACTTTCATCAATACTTACATGAGATGCGAAAAGCGTTTCTACTATAGATATATAGAGAAACTGGAAGAGCCAGATCTCATTGATGAAGACGAGATAGACAACCGGATATTCGGAAATATATTCCATCGTGCCGCCCAACTTATCTATTTGCAGTTTGCTCCAAAATCTGCAGTCAAGCTGGATAAGGATGGTAAGGAACAGCTCATCCACCCTATCATCATCACAAAGGCCGATTTTGAGAATGCCATTAAAAACGAAGCCTTGATTTATCGTATAGTAGATCAGGCTTTCCGTGAAGAGCTGTTCAAGGTTAGCAGTAATGGTTATCAGCCAAAGTATAATGGACTGCAACTTATCAACAGAGAGGTGATAGTCAATTATCTGAAGCAGTTATTGGTTATAGATAGTCGTCAGGCACCATTTACTATTATCGGTTTGGAGATACCGATAGAAACAAGGTTTGTCCTGCCTACTTCCTGTGGTGATAAGAATATTACCCTATCAGGATTTATCGACAGGTTGGATTCCGTTGCAGCAAATGGCAAACCAGGATTGGAAAATATGGCAGAGAAGATTCGTGTCATCGACTATAAAACAGGTAGAGCACCCGTTTCTCATCCTGCTGAAATTGCAGAGGTGTTCAATCCGGAGATGCTGCGCAAGCATACTGACTACTATCTGCAGACCATCCTCTATGCCTTGATTGTAAGTCAGTCCACTTCTCTCAATCCAGCTAAGGACCCGGTATCGCCAGGACTTCTTTTTATTCAGAATGCAAGAGCAGAAGATTACGATCCGACGCTGAAACTTGGCAGAGGCAGTTATATAGAGAATGTAGCAGATTATAAGGATGAATTTTGGGAGGGTATCATAAAAATCCTCTCGGATATATTCAATAAAGAATTGCCTTTCCGCCCAACCGCTGATAAAGAAAGATGTGCTGCATGTCCTTATGCTGGTCTTTGTAAGTAAGAATATGAAAAAGAAATACTTTTCGAATAAAAAACGGAGAAAAATTTGTAAGATTCAATTTTTCTCTGTATTTTTGCAGAAAAGAAACCTTCTTCTGAAAAGAAGGACTTGTTGTTACTAAAAAAGGAATATATTATGACAGAAAAAGAATGCAATATATTGGTTAGTGAAAACCTGAACTACGTAAAGGCTGTCGCCAATCAGTTCCGTGGTAAGGGAATGGAATTTGATGATTTGGTGAGCGAAGGAACGCTTGCCATGATTACCGCAGCACAGAAGTTTGATGCTTCCCGTGGTACCAGATTTGTTTCATACGCAGCTCCTTTCATCCGAAAAGCCATGCAGGAGGCTGTTGATAAGCAGTCGGCACTTTATCGGATACCAAAAGATCAGAAGAAGTATGCACCTCGCAATGCCAGCAAGGCTGTGTCTATCGACCAGCCAATAAGCGAGGGAAATCAATACACACTTCTTGATATATTGGTGAATCAGGATGTGAATATGGCTGATGATAATGTAGCTTTCCAGCAAATGCTGAAAGATTTGGATAATTGTGTGGATTTGCTTGATGAGCGTGAAAAAGAAGTGGTTCGCAAGTTCTATGGACTTGGAATTCATCATGAGACATTAGCTGAAATTGCTGATGATATGAGTTTGAAACGAGAACGGGTTCGTCAAATCAGAGACAAGGCCATACGTAAGATTTCTAAAAATGCAAGCAGCAAGGTGCTGAAACATTTCTTGAGAAAATAATGGATACAAAAAACTCCTAGCCTTTCCGGGTTATACCCAGGGGCTAGGAGTTTTCTGTTTCTATAGCTTTGCTTTCTCGTATTTCGCTTTCTGGTTCAATCGATACTGACGAGGAGTAATGCCCATGCGCTTGTAGAAGTTTGCATAGAAACTCTGACGGGTACTGAAACCAGCCATTTCTGCAATGTCTTCTACACTCATTTTGGCATATCGCTTGTCTGTAAGCAATGACATTGCATCGTTTACACGATAGTCGTTTACAAGTTCAGAATAGTTCTTGTGGAATCTTGTTGCACAAACAGCAGAAATGTAGCGGGAATTTGTTCCCAAATCCTCTGCAAGTCTGCGTGAATTGTATGCAGGATCCTTGTACTTTTGTTCTGAAACCAACATACGCAAGATGTCGTCGTGGAGGCGGTCTTTAGTCTCCTCGCTCAACAAGGTTTGATACCTTGCCATCTTTTCTTTTTTAGGTTGAATGTTATATTTAGCCATATCTGTAATAAATTTGATACAACAAAGTTAGTAAATATATTTTGATTTACCAAATTTTTTTCCATTTTTTTTAAAAAAGAAGAGAAAATTATTGTTTATGTGAAATAAAATGGCTAATTTTGCATTCGTATACATCTTTTTATATGGAAAATGTTACGCAAGTTAATATACAAATAAATGAAATTTAGGATATGAAACAGATATTGTCATTCATAAAAACATACGTTATTCTGGTGATATTGTTCGTGGCGCAGAAGCCTCTTTTTCTTCTTTTGGAAAAGTCTTCTACAGCTCCTCAAACAATAAATATTTGGGACTATATGCCTCTGGTAATCTGGCATGGGTTGTCGCTTGATTTAGGAATGGCAGGTTATCTCTCTGTTATTCCCGGTTTATTGCTTCTGGTGTCTATCTGGATTCGGAAGAAACTGGTTTACCCTATTCTGAATATTTATTTCGGTATTGTCGCCTTCATGGGGGCATTCCTTTTTGTACTGAACTTAGGACTTTATCCGTACTGGAATTTCCCTCTGGACAGTACACCGCTTTTCTATTTTTTCACTTCGCCTAAAGACGCCTTGGCTAGTGTAAGTTTCCTTTACATCATCCTGGCATTTTTAGCAATTCTTATTTCTGCTATAGGTGTATGGTTTATACTTCGTGTTACCATTAAGAAGAAAACTTATCGCAGCAGATATACGAGTTATGGATTCGGTGATTGCCGTGGTGGACGCCGTTCCTCTTATGATAGCGATATAGAGCGTCATCGCCTTCGTTCATCGCTCATTCTGTTAGTGCTCACAGCATTGCTTTTCCTTCCTATCCGTGGAGGAGTTACTGTGTCGACGAATAATACAGGCAAGGCTTATTTTTGTCAGGATGCATTTCTTAATCATGCAGCTGTCAATCCTATGTTCAGCCTATTTGAGTCGCTTTCGCATCAGGAAGATTTTGCAGCTCAATATCGCTATATGGATAATGCTGAGGCTGACAAGCTTTTCAAAGAGCTGGTCAGTTCCAGTGATGTTAATACCTACCCTCTTCTCAATGAAGAGGCAAGAAAGACGGGAAATCCCGACATTTTGATTGTCATCATGGAGAGTTTTGCCAACGACATCATGCCGTCTATGGGCAAGGTGAAGAACGTAGCAGTTCAGCTCGATTCCATTGCGCAGAAGAGCATTCTCTTTACGCGTTTCTATGCCAACAGCTTCCGAACAGACAGAGGATTGGTTTCTATTCTGAGTGGTTATCCTGCACAGCCTACAATGAGCATCATGCGCTACCCTGCCAAGACTGCTCAGCTTCCTTCTATAGCCCGTTCTTTAGCTGAGGCTAAGAATTATCAGAATGCTTATTATTATGGTGGTGATGTTGATTTTGCCAACCAGCGTTCTTATCTTGTTTCGCAAGGATATCAGAAGATAATATCTGATGCTGATTTCCCGATTGAAGATAAGTTGAGCAAATGGGGAGTACACGATCATATTGTGGCTGAAAAGTTGCTGGCTGATTTGAAAAAGGAACAGCATGTAAAGCATCCTATGTTGCGCATCTTCCAGACATCCAGCAGTCATGAGCCGTTTGACGTGCCATATAGCCGGTTGAAGGACAAGCGTCTGAATGCTTTTGCCTATACAGACAGCGTGATAGGTCATCTTATGAGAGAATATAGCAAACTTCCTAGATGGAAGAATACATTGGTAGTATTGGTTCCTGATCATGTGGGTGGTTATAAAGAACATCTTGATAATTTTGACAGATTACGTTATCAAATACCGCTTATCCTGACAGGTGGTGCTATTGCCCGCCCTATGAAGGTGGCACTTGTAGGCTCACAGAACGATATTGCAGCAACTCTTCTCGGACAGCTGGGCGTGAAGCATCAGGATTTCCTGTTCAGCAAGAACATGATGAGTGATGCAACGCCTAAGTTTGCCTTCTTTGATGTGCCGGATGCATTTGGTATGGTTTCTGAAGAAAATTCAATCATCTATGACAACAAGACACAGAAGATTGTGTATGATCAAGGTAGAAAAGGATATAATTTAAAGCGCGGACAGGCTTATTTGCAGAAGCTGTATGATGATATAGCAAGCAAAAAATAGAATAAAATCAGTATGATAAAGAAAGAAAAATGATAGAATTTATTCAACAATTAGAACACATTGATATGCAGATTTTTCTGTTTTTCAATGGCTTTCATAGTGACTTTTGGGATTATTTCATGTTGATTTTTTCCGATCGTTTCGTGTGGGTTCCGTTTTATGCAAGCTTTCTCTTTGTCATGGTCAGAAACTTTCCTGTCAAGGTTGTGCTTACCACTCTGATAGTAATAACACTCATCATTGCGCTCTGTGATCAGACAGCCTCAGGTCTGTTGAAGCCTATGATAGGAAGAATGCGCCCGAGCAACCCCGACAATCCGATTTCCCCGATGGTTCATATTGTTCAGGGGTATCGTGGTGGAGCCTATGGATTTCCTTCATCCCATGCAGCCAATGCATGGGGAATGGCTTTTTTTGCGAGGCATCTTGTGCGGAGAAGTAAACTGACTCTGTTTCTCTGTCTTTGGGCGCTGATAACCTGCTACTCCAGAATGTATCTGGGAGTGCATTATTTTGGCGATGTGTTGGTAGGAACAGTCATCGGTTTCATCTATGCAACACTCTGCTATTATGTCTTCCAGCATTTCCTCAGGAAATATACGGATAGCTTCAAGCCAACGAATTACCTGCGCTTTTCCTATATACCAATCTTGACTGGACTGGTATCTATATGGATTATCATCTGTGCGAGTGGGATACTGATGATGTACGGTATAAACATAAGATAAGTCTATGACTCTGTTTGGGAACGACAAAATTTATTATAAACATATAATTAATATAAGGATTATGAAAAAAATGACATTTATGGCCATTGCCATGGGACTGTTTGCATTCACAGCATGCCAGCAGACAAAGAAGGAAGCTCCAGCAGCTGAACCTGTTGTAGAAGTAATCACAGATTCTGCTGCTCAGCAGAAGGTTGCCGGTGAATACAAGAGCGCTGATGGTAAGCGTATCATTACTATCAATAGCGACTTTACCGTAAAGACAACCGGTCTTGACAAGGACTTTTTCAAGTGGGAGTTCATGGTTAAGCCTGAGAATTCTACAGTCAATATCAATCTTGTCCGTAAAGGTTTGGATGCAGAGGTTAAGGATCAGGCTGTTATTGATGCAGAAGAGGGATCTCTTTTGTTGAAGAATGAGACATTCCGTAAGGCAGCTGAGACCAAGTAAAGCGATAGAATTCACTTTACAGAATGATATAAAAAGCAAAGCACCTCCACTTCACAGTGGGGGTGCTTCTATTTAAAGGTATTAGCTTTCTTTAAGGTAAAAAGATTGTATTCAGGATAACGGCTGCAAAGTTAGCTATTTTACACGAGAAAAACAAATATTTTTATATGTTTAAGAACATGTTTTAGAATATTCCATGCTGATATTATAAATAATGTTTAGATAATTTCCGTACTTGCAATTAAATTTGTATCTTTGCACCAAAAATAACAATATAATAAATAAGATATATGGCAATTAATGAGGAAAAGAAGCTTGAAGAGAAGAAAAGTCTTTCTTTCGTCGAGCAATTAGTTGAGGAAGATCTCAAGGAAGGTAAGAATGGTGGAAGAATACAAACCCGTTTCCCGCCAGAACCAAATGGCTATCTTCATATTGGTCATGCCAAGGCCATCTGTATGGACTTTGGTGTTGCTGAGAAATATAATGGAGTATGTAATCTCCGTTTCGATGACACCAATCCTAGTAAGGAGAACAATGAATATGTAGAAAATATTCTACAGGATATTCAGTGGCTTGGCTTTAAGTGGGGTAATATATATTATGCTTCCGATTACTTTGAGAAGTTGTGGGAGTTTGCTGTCTGGATGATCAAGAAAGGTCATGCTTATATCGACGAGCAGACTGCTGAGCAGATTGCTGAGCAGAAGGGTACTCCTACTACTCCTGGTACTGCCAGTCCTTACCGTGACCGTCCTATCGAAGAGAGCCTTGCTCTTTTTGAGAAGATGAATACACCTGAGGCTGAGGAAGGAAGTATGGTGCTGCGTGCCAAGCTCGATATGGCTAACCCAAACATGCACTTCCGTGACCCTATCATGTATCGTATCATTCATACTCCTCATCATCGCACAGGCACTAAGTGGAATGCTTATCCAATGTACGATTTTGCTCATGGACAGAGTGACTACTTTGAGGGTGTAACCCACTCTATCTGTACTTTGGAGTTTGTTCCTCACCGTCCTCTCTACGATAAGTTTGTAGACTTCTTGAAGGAAAAGGATGGCACAGACAATGTTTTGAATGATAACCGTCCACGTCAGATTGAGTTCAACAGATTGAACCTTACCTATACTGTAATGAGTAAGCGTAAGCTTCATACATTGGTGGATGAGCATCTGGTAAACGGTTGGGATGATCCTCGTATGCCTACACTTTGCGGAATGCGCCGTCGTGGTTATTCTCCTGAGAGCATCCGCATGTTTATCGACAGTATCGGTTATACCAAGTTTGACGCCCTTAATGATATGGCTCTCCTGGAGGCTTCTGTACGTGAGGACTTGAACAAGAAAGCTTGTCGTGTAAGTGCTGTGCTTGACCCGGTTAAGCTTGTCATCACCAACTATCCTGAGGGTGAGAGCGAGGAGATGGAGGCTATCAATAATCCTGAGAATGAGGCTGATGGCTCACATACCATTACTTTCTCAAAGAATCTCTGGATTGAGCGTGCTGACTTTATGGAAGATGCTCCAAAGAAGTTCTTCCGTATGACTCCTGGTAAGGAAGTTCGTTTGAAGAACGCTTACATCGTGAAGTGTACTGGCTGTACCAAGGATGAGAATGGCGTTATCACTGAGATTCAGGCTGAGTACGATCCTATCAGCAAGAGCGGTATGGAAGGTGCTAACCGCAAGGTGAAGGGTACACTCCATTGGGTATCTGCTGACCATTGCGTAAAGGCTGAGGTTCGTGAATATGACCGACTCTTTGCCATCGAGAATCCTTCTGCTGATGAGCGCGACTTCCGTGAGCTGCTCAATCCAGAAAGTTTCCACGATTACAAGAACTGCTATGTTGAGGAGTATGCAGCCGGCAAGAAGCCAGGTGAATATCTCCAGTTCCAGCGCATCGGTTACTTCATGGCTGATCTTGACAGTACAGCAGAAAAACCTGTATTTAACAAGACTGTTGGCTTAAAGGATACTTGGGCTAAGCAGAATAAATAATTTCTTGGGAGTTGGGAGTTAGAAGTTTTTATGGTATGGAAATACTGTAATACTTCTTAACTCCTAACCCATACATAAGCACTAGATTATATTAGGATAATGAATACAGCAGATCTTTTTCTTTGGATTCTAGACAATTTGAGCTATTGGGTGGTTGCACTGTTCATGGCTATCGAAAGTTCGTTCATACCTTTTCCTTCTGAGGTTGTTGTTCCACCTGCTGCGTGGAAGGCGATGGATCCAAACAGTGGAATGTCATTCCTTCTGGTCATTGTTTTTGCAACTGTCGGTGCAGACCTCGGTGCGTTGATTAATTACTGTTTGGCAAAATGGGTGGGTCGCCCTATCATCTATCGTTTTGCAGATAGTCGCCTGGGACACATGTGTCTGATTGACCGCAAGAAGGTTGAAGTGGCAGAAGAGTATTTCCGCAAGCATGGTGCTGCCTCTACCATATTTGGTCGTTTAGTGCCAGCTGTCCGTCAGCTTATCAGTATTCCTGCCGGTCTGGCAGGTATGCATGTCGGCAAATTCCTGCTCTATACCACAATAGGTGCAGGTGTATGGAATACGGTTCTGGCTACTATCGGATGGGGTATTTATAAGTATACAGACTATAAGACCACACAGGATGTTTATCAGCAGGCCTTGAAATACAGTCATGAGTTGGGCTATATCATCCTGGGCTTGGCTGTGATAGTAGTAGCTTTCCTTGTCTATAAAGGAATGAAGAAAAAATAATTTCAATATACTGAAACGAAGAAGCGGGAGCGCCATATATCCATGACGCCCCCGCTTTTTTTATGATTTAAAGCTTGCAACAAGCTTCTTACCAGGAATACTGATTGTCTTACCGGTCTTGAAACGGTCGAATCCTTCACCGTATACACCAATAACGGCACTTTGACTGACGAATGCTGCAGGGTCTATTTCATCGATGAGACGGAATATTTTCTGCGATTCACGCTGTCGGGCCAACACAAAGAGCATGTGTACATCCTTGCCACTATAGCATCCATGACCATCCATGATGGTACAGCCTCTATCGGCTGCAGTATTGATGGCTGCACTCAGTTCCAGATATTTATCTGAAATGATGAAGAACTGCACCGAGCGACGGAATGTGTTGACAATATGGTCTACACAAATCGAAACCACAAAGAGACAAACGTAGCCATAAATAACCTGTTCCCAAGATTGAAGAACAAAATAAGAACTGGTAATGATGCAGAGGTCACAAATCATGATAGCATGCCCCAAAGAAATGTTCCAGTACTTATTAATCATTGCTGCCACCGTATCACTACCCCCTGTAGAACCATTGGCAGAAAGGCCAAGTCCAGCACTGCTTCCCATGAAGAATGCACCGATAACCGTTGCCATGAATGGTTGATCGTGCAGTAGAGGAGTCATTCCCACTGTCTGTGTCTCGATGATGCGTGAAGTAATGGCAAAGATTGCCACTCCATAAATAGTTTTGAGGCAGAATTTATAGCCCAGGATGCGAAGGGCAATAATCAGCAGGAAAACATTGAGTGCGAAGTAAGACACAGATACCGGAATGCCGAATCCCCAACATAGGATGGAAGCAATACCTCCTACTCCACCCATCGTAATATGGTTTGGAAGCAGGAAAATGTTCAGGCCGATACTACCCTCAATCATTGCAAATGCAATCATCATGTAATCACGGATTTCGTGAATTTTACTTTTTTTTGTCATATATAATTATGTATATTTTGATTTCGAGTGCAAAGTTACTGCTTTTTAGAGACAACACAAAATAAAAAAAACAAAAAATCGATAAAAAGCATGGCTATATCAATATATTTTTATAATTTTGCAGAAGGTAGCTATCAGTCGCTATCAACAGAACATATACTAGTAATTAGAAAAAACAATCTTGTCTATGGCAGTTATTTCAGAAAACATCAGTCAATGGCCATGTCTTAGTGATGGTCTTCACTACAATTGGTTGGTCGATTATGCGGCTTTCAGTGCCTTTGGTACCTTTGAACTTTCGCCAGAGGAATGGGAGAAGCGTGATCTTATAGTCAATTTTAAAGGAAACTCTGAGTTGACGACAGAAATAGACCATCAGCAAGCTTTAAAAAAGGCTATTGATATGGTTGTATCCTATCTTAAAGATGTTTTGGGCGATGAAAGTTCATCCATTACGCTTGTCTGCATTCCTGCCTCATTGAAAAAGCACACAGAGCGTCGCTTCCGTATCTTCAGTGAACAGGTTTGCGCACAGACCGGACTTCAGAATGCTTACGATGCCTTTAGCTATACGACAGAGAAAGATGAGGATGGCGATGAAATAGATACGCTTCATATTGATGAGTCTTTCTTTAAAGGGAAGAAGGTTTTGCTGTTTGATGACATGATAGCCACAGGTGGTTCCATTTCCCGATTTGCAGAAAAGCTCAAGGCAATGGGTGCTTCCGTGATAGGAGCATTGGCTTTAGGTAAAAAGATTTCAGATGGTTATGATCAGAAAATATAAAACAGATTAGCAGCATCCCTTATACCGGGATGCTGCTTGTCTGTTGGATTTTCCCCTTATGCTGCCATTATACCCACGGCTTATGGTACCTAAAAGGTTATTCAGTATTCAGTTATTCAGTTTTTTTCGCGATAGTAACCCTTTTTGTAGTTATAAATTGTAAGTAATTATTTTATATTATATATATATATATTTATATAATATACTATCTATACAGAGAATGGTAACCACACCGAAAAAAACTGAATAACTGAATACTGAATACGTTTCCCGAAAACGGGTATTACTTTGTAATATGCTGATTTATATGGCAAAACATAGTTTTCTATACCGCAAAACATAGAGATGCGCCCCACAAAACATAGAGTTTGATTTCTTTAACTAAGTTTCAAATCGTAAGTTGTTGAAAATCGCTCCTTATCACATGCAAAAATTTGGTAGATACTGAAAATCTTTGTATCTTTGCACCGGAATTGCGTAAAGCAAGGTTGAAAGATAATAAAAAGATAATTGAATGGGAAATAAAATAACAGCAATGGAGCGGGGAATGCAGCGACGAACGGAACTGCTCCTGGGAAAGGATAATCTTGAGAAATTACAGTCGGCACGAGTGCTCATCTTCGGTATCGGAGGCGTGGGGTCATGGTGCGCTGAGGGACTGCTGAGAAGCGGCGTGAGGAACATCACCATCGTGGACAGCGACCGCGTCTGCGTGACCAACTGCAACCGCCAGCTGATGGCAACCAGCCGCACCATCGGCGAGGTGAAGGTGGATGCACTGCGCCAGCGCCTGCTGGATATCAACCCTGATGCCAACATCACCGCCTATCAGAAAATATATCTGGCGGAAACAGCCGACGAATTCCACATGGAGGAATACGACTTCATCATCGATGCCATCGACTCGCTGAAGGATAAGGCAGATCTGATTCTCCGTGCCACTTCCCTTCCGAAGGAAATCACCTTCATTTCTTCGATGGGTGCAGCTCTCCGCAGCGACCCGTTCATGGTGAGGAAGGCTGAGTTCTGGAAGGTAGATGGCGATCCGCTGGCAAGGGCCCTGCGCAAGAAATTCAAGAAGAACAAGACGTTTCCCCGTCGCAAATTCCAATGCGTTTTCAGCGAGGAAAAGCCGATGCAGAACAGGGGCGACCAGCGACTCGTGGAACACGAATGGTGCTCAACAAAGGCGCAGATCAACGGTTCGCTCTGCCACATCACCGCCACTTTCGGCATGGCAATCGCAGGAATGGTCATCAATCACATCATCGATTGATGGCTTGCATCAACAGAAGAAATAAACATTAGCACAAGAAAAAAGATATGATTACAGTTGATGGATTGACCGTAGAATTTGGCGGCACCACCCTATTCAAAGACATTTCCTTCCAGATCAACGAGAAGGACCGTATAGCCCTGATGGGCAAGAATGGCGCAGGAAAGAGTACCCTGCTCAAGATCATCGCAGGCGTAAGAACAGCCACACGTGGCTCCGTTTCCGCTCCAAAAGACTGCGTCATCGCCTACCTGCCTCAGCACCTGATGACCGAAGACGGACGCACCGTGTTCGAGGAAACCTGCCAGGCCTTCGCACATCTGCACGAGATGCAGGCTGAAATAGACCGCATCAACAACGAGCTGACTACCCGCACCGATTACGATAGCGACGACTATATGCAGCTCATCGAAAAAGTATCTTCTCTATCAGAAAAATTCTATGCCATCGACATGACCCACTTCGAGGAAGACGTAGAGAAAACGCTGCTCGGACTGGGCTTCGAACGCTCCGACTTCAACCGCCCTACCAGCGAGTTTTCGGGAGGTTGGCGCATGCGTATCGAGCTTGCCAAACTGCTGCTGAAATCGCCTGATGTATTGCTCCTCGATGAGCCTACCAACCACCTCGACATCGAATCCATCGGCTGGTTGGAAGAATTCATCATCAACAGTTCCAAGGCAGTGGTAGTAATCAGTCATGATAGGAAATTTGTTGACAATATTACCACCCGCACCATCGAGGTTACCATGGGCAGAATCTACGACTACAAGGCTACCTACAGCCAGTATCTGGAACTGCGCAAGGAACGCCGCGAACAGCAGATGAAGAAATATGAGGAACAGCAGAAGATGATTGCCGAGACCAAGGACTTCATCGAACGCTTCAAAGGAACCTATTCCAAGACCTTCCAGGTACAGAGCCGCGTGAAGATGCTGGAGAAACTGGAACTCATCGAGGTGGATGAGGAGGACACCAGCCGTCTGCGTCTCAAGTTCCCGCCTAGTCCACGCAGCGGCAACTATCCGGTGCAGATGAGCGATGTGGCGATGTCGTTCGACGACAAGCAGATTTTCAGCGGCGTGAACCTCACCGTGGAGCGAGGCGACAAGATTGCCTTCGTGGGAAGAAACGGAGAGGGTAAGTCTACGCTCGTGAAATGCATCATGGGGCAGCTTCAGAACGAAGGCAGACTGGAGCTGGGACATAATGTCCAGATTGGCTATTTCGCTCAGAATCAGGCATCTCTGCTCGATGGCGAGCTTACGGTATTCCAGACCATCGACGATGTTGCAAAGGGCGAAATCCGCAACAAGATTCGTGATCTGCTCGGTGCCTTCATGTTTGGCGGCGAGGATTCTACCAAGAAGGTGAAGGTGTTGTCGGGTGGCGAGCGCACCCGTCTTGCCATCCTCAAGCTGCTGCTGGAGCCGGTGAACCTGCTGATTCTCGATGAGCCTACCAACCATCTAGACCTGAAGACGAAGGATGTATTGAAGCAGGCGCTTCTGGATTTCGACGGTACGCTCATCGTGGTGAGCCACGACCGTGATTTCCTTGATGGCCTTGTCAGCAAGGTCTACGAATTCGGCCACGGCCGAGTCCGTGAGCATCTCTGCGGCATCTACGAGTTCCTGGAATCCAAGAAAATGGAAAGCCTTCAGGAGCTGGAAAAGAAATAATATTCAAGGTGCGTATACGTGGGAATTGATTGAAGTTAAAGAAGTTATCACTCCCTACGGTCGTTCGGGAAGTTAAGAGACAATAGTAATCTGGCGTAAAACTTAGACATTTGTCCCTTAACTTCCTTCTTACTTCCCTTAACTTCCCGCTAACTTCCCTAAATTCCCTCTAATTTTTTAATTTTGTTCCCAAAAAGGCAACATTCTTGACAAATAATAATAATCCTACTTACTTTATAGTTCTTTAACTATTACAATTTGGTAATATTACAAACTCTTCCTACCTTTGCAGCCGAAAATGAATAAAATCAGCAGAAAATATACAATTCTCAGATAACATGATGAACGGAATAACCAATTATATTCTCCTCATCACATTATTAATATATGGCAGCAGAGCGCCAGCACAGAATGTTAAGCAGGAGAACGACTCCGTGAAGATGAACAAACCATTCAATATGGATATACGGACGAACATAATATATGACGCATTACTGATTCCCAACGTAGGAGTGGAATTCGACCTCGGCAAGAGATGGACGGTTGCCGCCAACGCCATGTATGGCTGGTGGAACAACGACCGCAGCCATTGGTACTGGCGAGCCTACGGCGGTGATTTTGCCTTGCGCAAATGGCTGGGAAAGGCAGCCCGAAGGAAAGCCCTCACGGGGCATCATGTCGGGGTGTACGGCCAGATCTTCACCTACGATTTCGAAACCGGTGGAAGGGGCTACATGGGCGGCAAGCCCGGTGGCACGCTCTGGGACAAGATGAACTACGTGGTGGGAGCCGAATATGGCTACTCCCTCCCCATCGCCCGAAGATGGAACATCGATTTCACCATCGGAGCCGGATACTGGGGCGGAATCTACCACGAATATCTCCCACAGGACGGTGAATACGTATGGCAAGCCACGAAGAAGCGGCAATGGATAGGCCCTACAAAGGCTGAAATATCCCTCGTCTGGCTCCTGGGCAAAGGGAACTGTAATCAGGGAAAATCCAGAAAGAAAAAATCTTTTCTGATGGATTCCACAGACAGGAAAGGAGGTGGCGATGATTAGAAGAATCCTTACATTTTTCATCCTCCTGCTCACTCTTATCCTGACTTCCTGCGAGCATAAGGAACTCAAATTCCCCGAAACCGTCAAGTTCCGCTCCCTCAGAGTGGTGCTGAAATGGGAACAGCTGGCAGACTTCCAGAAGCCGGAAGGAATGCGAGTCATCTTCTTCCCTCTCCAAGGCAAAGGTGATCCTTGGATATTCGACTTCCCGCATGGCGAAGACCGGACGATAGAGTTGCCAGCCAACGACTATGCCGTGGCGAGCTACAACTATGATGCCGACGGCATTCTGTGGAAGAATACTGACAGTTTCTGGCAATTTACCGCCTATACCCGCTCCGTCCAGACGCCTGATGGCGAGCAAGCCTGCATCACTCCTCCGTGGATGTGCGGCTACCATCTGGAAACGGTTTCGGTCAAGGACAATGGCAAGGAAGACGAGCTGGTCATCACGCTCCATCCCGAGAACAAAGTGAGCCGATACACCTACGAGGTGCATGGCATCCGCCATCTTGAGAGAGTGGCTGACATCAGGGCGAGTCTTTCAGGAATGTCGGGTTCGCTGCTGTTGGCAAAAGATGAGTTGCCCGATGATGTTCCATCCCAGCGCCTGCTGTTTGGCGGCGAGGTAAAGGACGGTCAGATCAAGGGCGGCTTCTACACCTTCGGCTATCGCCAGAAGAGCACCGAGCCCCATGTGTTCAAGCTCTACATCAAGAGTCGCACGGGCAAGTTGCATGTTCTGGAGCAGGACGTAACCCAGCAGGTCCGTTCCTTCCCCGTAAAGGGCCATATAGGCAATGTTCATCTGGTATTGAACTTTGATTTCGACATTCCGGAGGATTCCGGAGGCAGCAAGGACGATGCCGGATTTGACGTCGGAGCCGATGACTGGGCAGACGTAAACACGGATATCCAGTGTTAGAAAATATGCGATTCAGAACGTTTCAGATAAAATAACTTTTCAGATAAATAGACTTTCAGATAAAGTTTAAGTTATAAAGGCTTTCAGATAAATAGACTTTCAGAAAATGAAGTCATCAAATTTAATAAAGATATTCAGATAATAAGGGCGTCTTCGGCAGATAAGGGTCGTATCCAGCAGAAAAGGGTCGTTCTCTATGCTAGAGGCGTTTCAGAGAAAAATAAGCCAAATATATATTTAATGTTTCAGTAAATTTAATTATCTTATGAACAAAATTTATTTATTTACCGCAGCCTTTGCCGTAATGGCATAGCTGTCAGGATGCTCGGACACCGAGCTCGCAAGCATTGATACCGCTCAGGAAAAGACCCCAATCGGCTTCCATACCGTTGGCAGCCAGATGGGATCTAGAGCAAACATTATTAATTCTTCGGATATCACAAAGACGGACTTCAACGTTTTTGCTTTTGATGGTGATGGTAACGCATTTATGGGTGGCGAGGCTGATCACGAAACTGGCAGAACAGGAGTTAACATTTCTTACACAGAAGAAGATAAATGGCATTATACAGACGGCTCAGACCTTAAGTATTGGCCAACTACCCCTCTGAATTTTTATGCAGTAAACCCAGGTGAAACTGTCGATCGTTCTATTCCATATTATTGGGAGATAACAGCTGATAAGAAAGAAATAACTTATCATTGTTTTGATGAAATCCGAACAGGTAAGTCTAATGTAGATGTGATGTATGCAATCGCGAAAGATCAGACAAAATCTAAAACTTCGGGAACGGTAAAATTGAATTTCCATCACATTTTGTCTCAAGTTGCTTTCAGAGCTAGAACAAAATTAGAGGGAATGCAGGTCGATATTAAAGAAATCAAGATCAATAATTTCAAAACAGGTGGTACCTTTACTCTTCCTGAAGATGCAGAAACAAAGCCAACACAAGCTAACTGGAATCTTGGAGAAACATTTACAAATACCCCATTCACTCTAATTTCAAAAGCTGATAATGATCCTATTGTTGTAAAAACTACTAGTACAACCATTGCTAACCCGATGTTGTTTGCTCCGCAGACTTTGACAGCATGGAATACATTGCATAATATAACCGATGCCAACAACTCAAACGAAAGTTACTTGGTTATAAGCTGTAAGATTAAGATTGGCGATTCCTACAAATTAGGCTCTGGTGACAAATATGGAACCCTCTACATACCATTCGGAGGATATGATTGGGAACCTGGCATGCGCTATGTCTACACTCTGGTATTCGGTGGTGGTTATGACGAAAATGGCAACCCTATTTTGCAGCCAATTAATTTCGATGCAAGTGTTGAAGAGTGGCCAACTGATGAAACTTCAACCAAGAGTGATATAAATCTCTAATTCACTCTAGTTTTCCCCATACGCCCTGAAAGGGCAGAAGCTCCTAGCCCAGGGCAGCGCCCTGGGTTTTTTATTGTCGCATACCTGTCGCCCTGTAAGGGCAAAAGCTTTAAAACCAGGCGATTAGTAAAGCTTTTGCCCTTACAGGGCGCCTTGCTGAACACGCTATTATACCCAGGGCGCTGCCCTGGGCTAGGAGCTTTTGGGCCTTCAGCCCGTTCTTAAACCCCATGAGAAAGTTCTGTATTTTCATATTCCACAGAGATATTAATTTATCTCTCAGAGATATTTTCATATTCCACCGAGATATTTTTTTATCTCTCAGAGATATTTTTATATTCCACAGAGATATTAGCCCCGTCCTTTTAGAAATAAAGATAAACCAGGGAACTGTAGAGCTGGACGGAGAGAACGTAGAGGAGATAGAGCGGAGCAAAGACGCGGATGCCGAAATACGACGCCTCATAAGCTTCCGTGAGCGAACGGAAGCGGTTGCTCGCCACACCAAAGGTGAGACTCATCACCATGACCGCAAAACAAATGTACGGAAGGAGACTCTTCGTAAAACTACTGCCCCAGATGCCACCCATCACGTTCAGCAATATAGCATGGGGAACCATCGTGAGACAAACCATCACGAAGACGAACAGCAGAAACTCGAAAAACACCACTCGCATGGCTACCCGCTGGCGATATTCCCTGCCGTTGAAATGAAGCAGACCGCTCCTGTAGAGTGCCCCCAGCGAGATGCAGAGCAGCAGGAGCCAGACCAGCATCGGCTGCATCAGATTCTCCGTAAAGCGTCCGAAGAACCATCGGATGCCCTCGGCATTGAGCAACGTGCGCGGGAAGGTTTCCGGCATCGCGGCCGTCTGCAGCCACGACACCAGCACCAGGACGCACTGGCCAACCAGCAATCCGCTAGCCAGCCATGCTCCCAAACGGGTCAACTTCCGATAAATCGATTTCCTATTCCTCATAGTCCTATTCCCCATGACTTATCTCCCCTATGATCTACTCCTCGTCAGCCACAAGATTATCAATATCCAGGATGCGCAGTTCGCACGCCCTTACCACCAGTCGGGTGGCATTCACGCTATTGCCGTTGTTGCCGTCAGGAAACAGCTTCTGCACCAGCTCGTTCTGGCGCTTCTCCAGACTCTTCACACCGAAAGGCATTCCTCGCAGACCGGTAATCTGCTCCTTGGTGTAGCCCAGGGCAAGATGGCGGAGGAAACGCTCGTCATATTCATCAATCTCGTAATTGATGAGAGCCTCCTGGCGCATCAGCTCGCTGTTCACGCTCTTCTTGAATCGCTCGATAATCTTCTTCAGGATAGGCTGGTTGAAGACCATCTTCTTGCCGCCCATGCAGCTCGCCACATCACCACGGGTGAGCAGTTCGCCGCTCTTCAGGATGATTCCGTCGCATCCGGCATCCAGCGCATCCACCCACAGTTTCTCGTTGAGAATCTCGCCCGTAAAGATGAGCACCTTCACGTCGGGATACTGCTGCTTGGTGCTGCGGCAGATTTCCACGCCAATTGTGGTAGAACCGCCCAATCCCAGATCGAGCAGCACGAGGTCGGGCTTCTGCGCCTTGATAAGTCGCCAGTAAGCAGGTTCGTTTTCGGCAGTTCCAATGATTTCTGCCTCAGGAATGTCGGTCTTGAAGATGCCCTCGGTACCTTTCAGCTCCAGTGGCACATCTTCTACTATAATCACTTTAAAATTCTCCATATCTCAATTCTATTTTTAGTATTTCTATTCAACTCCAGCTTGAGGTTTCTCATGCTGAACTTCTGTTATTTCTAATTCAACCTTATGTTTCCATCTTTCCTTCAAGCCCTCGAAGTCGATTCTCTTAACGACCGCTACAGGAAGGACAGCCTTGATGATTGCACTGCCGTCAGAACCGCCAGTGGAACTGAGACCGCAGCCGCGCAAGTTGGTAATATCACCAACCTCTCTGGCTATCTGTCTCGCTACGAGATAATTGACATCCACGGTAGTTGAAGAAAAGAAATCGGTAATCTGGCGGGAAACGTAAGCCGACTCATGCTGCTTCACATACACCTCGGCATAAGGATTTCCGTCCGTAGTCTCGATTCTGATGTCGCACTTCTTCGTATTGGCTATCAGGATTTCGAAAAGAAGCTCCAGCAGGTGGTAATCGAGCCTTACCATACCCTTCGCCTGCTCCATCGCCTGCGTACTCAGCATGGTATATACCGATTTGTAATACTCTATCAGCTCGCGCAGCGATTCCACATCATCGGGATTGGTTTCGATGAGCTGTCGGATGCGCGACGGATAATACATCGTTTCGTGTTTCAGGGCAGAGAGACAGTTGTCGAGCACCTGATTGGCAACATACAGCTTGTCGCCCTCGTATTCCGTTCGATGGATTTCATCTTCCAGCAGTTCCAGTCTGCTGTAGACCTTCCGGACATCTGCAATGCCGTCGTTCAGCGCTTTCTCGATGCGCACCACCACCTCGTTGAGCTGTTCGCTGTTGGCTCTACGGCTGGTTTTCTCATCCCATATCTCTCTGATTCTCTGCAGCTTTTCCTTGTCAGAGCTGCTGCTGAGCAGAATCTGGTTGATGGTATTCACCTTGTCTACGGCGAAGCGATAGCGCAGGATGTGGCGATAATACAGCAGATAGTAAGCCAGCGGCAGCTGCAGCAGGAGGAGTATCAGGAGAACCACCGCCACATTCTTGGAGTTCTTGGAAACCTCCATCGTGCGCACGTATTCATCGAGCGTATTGTCGGCGCTCATCTCCCTGAAGAGCTGGGTGTAGACCTTGTTGTTGCTGGCATACAGGTCCCACTGGTGGAGCGCCAAGGCTGCCACTGCACTCTCGTTGCGGATATCGAGAATCACGTTGTAGTCGGTTGGCAGACTGTCTCTGAGCCACTGCAGTTCGGCTATGGCTCCGGACTTTGGATACTTCACCATCAGGAAGGTTCCCTTAGGATGGAGCGAGAGATAATGGCGGTTGAGATACTCTCTTGCCGAATCGGCGAAGGCAAGCGTGCGCTCGTAATGACCGTTGACATTGCTGAAATAGGCGCTGTCGGCATACTGGTCGGCTCGCTGCAGATTGAGCGGCTTCTGAACGGCTGTACGCTTGTGCTGATGATGAGAGCCATGAGATTTCTGCATCTTCGCCCAGGCGCTGCCTGAAGGGAGACATGAGAACAGGGCTATCAGCAACGACAGCAGGAGCATACGACCCGCAGGAAGGCGGAAGGCAAAACGGCTCCCCTTGCCCACCTTGCTTTGTACAGAAATATCGCACTTGTCAAACATGCGGCTCGTCTTCTTGTATTTCTCGATGATTCCCTTGCAGTTGATCAGTCCGAAACCATGTCCGCCGGTATAGGCGCGGTCGAAGACATGAGCCAGCTGTTCCTCGTCCATACCCTTTCCGTTGTCCGCGATGGAAATCTCCACATACTTATCCTCAGCCTTGACCTGAGCCTCGACGACCACCTCGCCACCGGCAGGAGTAAACTTCCTGGCATTGTCGGCTATCGTATTGATCATGAAGAGCGTCAGGGCACGGTCGGCTTTCAGAACAGCATCCGTCGGCTTCACCACGAGCCTGATGCCCTTCATCTGGAAGCTCGTCTTTCCCTTCTCCACAATGTCGAAGAGCTGCTGCAGGGAGAAGCTCTCGATGCGGAGATTCAGCATTCCCTGCTTCATCTGAATCCAGCGTGTCAGGGTACTGTTATAATCTTCAATGACATCTACCAGTTCCAATATATACTGGTAGCGCTGTTTTCTTACCTCCTCAGTTTCACCACCCTTGCAGAGTCGGGTCACCTCGTTCAGCATACGGTTTATATACGAAAGATTTGAGTTGGCAAACTCCACTTTGGTGCGCTGCTCCACGTTGCGTTCCTTGTTTGCAGATACTCTCATCGTCAATTCTATACGGCGTTCTGTTTCCTCTTCAAACTTCTCAAGGAATTCTTTATGTTTCTGAGCATTAAGCTCCATTCGTTCATGCAGTGGTTTAAGCAGTTCTTCCGTGGATTCCTCCTTGGCTTTCTTGCGCTTCATATAGTCGAAGACATAGAGCAGGATGACGGCAATGACAATCATGGCTATCACGGCGATGATCATGACATTGAGAATCGTGGCGATATCGTCGAGCTGGGCTGCACGGGCTTCGAGCTGGCGGTCCTGTCGGGAAGACTCCTGCAGGTCGAGATAGGCGTTGCGGTTGTAGTCGCTCTTCACCTTGTCGTCGAGTGCGGAATAAGCCAGACTCATCTGCTCGCGGATGGAAGCCACGAGGTCGGGCGCCTGGAAGATAGCCTTGTTGTCATAGAGCGCATGGTTCAGACAGTCGAGCGACGACTGGTAATCCCTGATTTGCCAATAGCACTCGGCAAGGGTACGATGGGCTCCTGCCGTCTGATAAACATCGCCATAGCTGCTGAAGAGATTGAGCGCCCGCTGGGCAAAGTTGCCGGCAAGCAGGTTGGCAGGCATCTGCTCGATGTTGAGATACTGGAAGGCAGGCAGGTTGTTCCTGATGAGGAACTCCCGGTTGTCTTCATCCTGGATATGTTCGCTGATAGCTTGAAGGGCATTCGCCTGCCAGTAAGGATAAGGATTAGGACCGCTCGCCAGCATGTAGCATCTGATGAGCATATCGAATTCTGCCTGCAGAATCTCGTGCTGAGTACCGTGGGTAATCGCTCCACCCGAACCGTAATTGTAAAGATAGTTCAGATACTGGGCTGTGTCCTGCTCCAAGGCGTCAGGGTCTATCTGGTTCAGGGCTTGCATCATCGGCTTCTCCAACTGCACATAATAGAAATAGGTGGAAGCCACAACCGCAAACTCTGACTGGGCATAGACCGCACGCTGATATTCACGAGGAGGAAGGTTATCAGTCTCCTCGCCTATTCGGCGCAGTCGGCGCATCGCTTTCTCACGATAGGCGTAGAAATCCTTGTTGCGGGCTTCCCGCTGACAGAGTCGCATATTCTGGACGTCGGCAATAAGGAGTTCTATCTGGTTGTCGCTGCGTTCTTCCACCCGGTTGAGCCACTGTTTGGCAAGCTTGTAATCCATCTTGGCAATAGCCACGAAGGCAAGGTTGTTGCAAGCCTCTGCATAACCGGTAGGATAATCGTCGGAAAGAGCTAAGGCTCTCTTTGCCAGCACTTTGGTAGAGTCGAGGTTGCGATAGTGAAGCGCATAGGATTGGCTGTTCAACTTATCCACCTCATACTGATGGGCAGGCGAACAAGCTGAAAAGAAAAGCGCCGCCACCACCACAAGGTTGATGACGACGCTATAAAGATGACATTTTTTTTTATGCATAAGCATAAAAACCAAACAACTTTTATTTAAAAACGATTTTCAAAATTAAGCGCGAGCCTTGGCAATATAGCCAAGAGCTTCCTGGCACTTAGCTGTGATAGCAGCCCAGTCGCCAGCAGCAACAGTCTCCTTAGGGAAGAGCTTAGAGCCCATACCTACACAGAGAACGCCAGCCTTGATCCAAGGAGTAAGATTCTCCTCTGTTGGCTCCACGGCACCTGTTACCATGATGTTGCTCCAACGCAATGGTGCCATCACATTCTTGACGAATGAAGGACCACCTACGTTACCAGCAGGGAATACCTTGGTTACATCGCAACCTGCTGCCTGGGCATTGTTGATTTCTGTAACAGAACCACAACCTGGTGAATATGGAACCAGGCGACGGTTGCAGACTGGTGCAATGTCAGGGTTGAAGTTAGGACCTACGATGAAGTTGGCACCCAACTGGAGATAGAGAGAAGCTGTACCAGCATCAACAACTGTACCAGCACCCAAGATCATCTCAGGGCAAGCCTTGTCAGCCCACTTTACCAACTCACCGAAAATCTCGTGAGCGAAGTCACCACGGTTAGTAAACTCGAAAACGCGAACGCCACCCTCATAGCAAGCCTTGATTACGTTCTTGCAGATTTCAACGTCCTTATTGAAGAATACAGGAACCATACCAGTCTCTTTCATGGCTGCCATGACCTGCATTTTGCTAAATTTTGCCATTTTTTATTTTAATATTAAATGTTAAGTGTTAAAAGTTAAATAGGAAGAGAGCAAATGAATTCTTCATTCTTCACTCTTCCCTCTTCACTTAATTTATCGCTGAACGCGACCATTAGCGTTACCGCCAGCAAGACTCTCTACCTCATCAGCAGAAACGAGGTTGAAGTCGCCAGGGATAGTGTGCTTCAATGCAGAAGCAGCTACTGCGAACTCCAATGCCTCTGCCTGAGTCTCCTTGGTCAGAAGACCGTGGATCAGACCACCAGAGAAAGAGTCACCACCACCTACGCGGTCGATGATAGGGTTGATATCATAGTGCTTGCTCTGGTAGAACTCCTTACCGTCATAGATAAGAGCCTTCCAGCCGTTGTGTGTAGCAGAGAGAGACTCACGGAGAGTAGAAACAACATACTTGAATCCGAACTCCTTCATCATACCCTTGAAGATGCCGTAGTAACCCTCAGCATCTGTCTTGCCGCCCTCTACGTCAGCATCTGGCTTGAAGCCCAGGCAGAGCTGAGCATCTTCCTCATTACCGATGCAAACATCAACATACTTCATCAGAGGACGCATAACAGAGATAGCCTTCTCAGAAGTCCAGAGCTTCTTGCGGAAGTTGAGGTCAACAGAAACAGTTACGCCGTGACGCTTAGCAGCCTCACAAGCCAACTTGGTCAACTCAGCAGCCTTGTCGCTGATAGCAGGAGTAATACCGCTCCAGTGGAACCACTGGGCACCCTCCATAATCTTATCGAAATCGAAATCTGCAGCATCAGCCTCTGCGATAGCGCTGTGAGCACGGTCGTAGATAACCTTTGATGGGCGCATAGAAGCACCAGTCTCAGCATAGTAAAGACCAACACGGTCGCCACCACGAGCGATGAAATCAGTGTTTACACCATAGCGACGGAGAGCATTCAGGGCAATCTGACCAATCTCGTGCTTTGGCAGCTTAGATACGAAGTAAGTCTCGTGACCATAGTTAGCCAAGCTGACAGCTACGTTAGCCTCACCACCGCCAGGGATGATGCGGAATGAATCACTCTGAATGAAGCGCTCGTTGCCTTCTGGTGACAAACGAAGCATAATTTCACCTAATGTTACAATTTTTGCCATTGTTGATAGTTTTAATTTATTGTTTTTATGTTTGTTTGTAATTGACAATTCTAGGAACTCATCATTACATGATCTTGACAATGTTTTAAGTCACCGTCTCATATCGTTGGCAAAAATAACCATAATTTCCCAAATAACGAAATAAAAAGGGATTTTTTTTCGTTTTTACCCGTATTTTTCCTTTTTTCAATACTTTTTTTTGGTTTTTGTGCAAAAAAACAGCTGTGTATTCGCACAATTCATTTTTTTATTGTATATTTGTGCCCGAAAGTATGAACTGTGGTCGCACACACATGCTTTGGTTCAATAATCAATTGATGGAAATGCACAGCCGGCACATATTACTATATAATAATGTTCGCGCGATGCTTTCCTCAAAAATATAATACTTAAAACAATGGCCGAAAAAATCAGAATCAAGGATATTGCTGAAAGAGCTGGCGTATCCGTCGGAACGGTTGACCGAGTCCTCCATGAGCGCCCCAACGTATCCAAGACTGCCCGTGAAAAGGTGGAGAAGGCGCTGAAGGAGATGAATTACCAACCCAACATGTACGCCAGTGCATTGGCGTACAACAAATCGTACACCTTCTATCTGCTCATCCCTAAGCACGAATCGGAAGCTTACTGGGAAGAGATTGAGGAAGGTGCAAAGAAGTGTGAAGAGACGCGCCGCGATTTCCATATCGACGTAGAAATCAGATTTTACGAGCGCTCCAATGAGGATTCGTTCCGTGAGATGTCGAAAGAGATTCTGGAAGCACAGCCTGAGGGCGTCATCGTGGTTCCGTCTTCGCTCGCCGTAACAAGGGAGTTGACCGAACAGCTGCATCATAAAAGCATCCCCTTCATCCTCCTCGACTCATACATGCCCGACCTGCGTCCGCTCTCATTCTTCGGTCAGGATTCGTTCTGCTCTGGCTTCTTCTCAGCCAAGATGCTGATGATGATTGCCAGTGGCGAGAAGGAAATCATGCTGATGAGACAGACCAAGGACGGAAAGGTGGTCAGCAAGCAGCAGGACAACCGAGAGGTAGGTTTCCGCCACTACATGCACGACCACTTCCCACAGGTGGAAATCAAGGTACTCGACCTGCCGCTCAACGGAACCCGAAACGAATATGTGAAGATGCTGGAGAGATATTTTGCCGAGCATCCGGATACGCATCACTGCATCACCATGACGTCGAAGGCACATATCGTGGGCGACTTCCTCCTGAAAACCAACCGCCGTGATGTTCAGATCATGGGCTATGACATGGTGGAGAAGAATGCCCACTGTCTGCGCGAGGGAAGCATCTCGTTCCTCATCGCACAGCATGCCTACATGCAGGGTTACTACTGTGTTGACACCCTCTTCCAGGCAATCGTGCTGAAGAAGAAGGTGACCACCGTGAACTACATGCCTATCGAGCTGCTGATGAAGGAGAACGTAGACTTCTATCGCAGAACGCAAATCTAAAATGATTCTGATTGAAGGAAATAAGTATTTGAATATATACATATTATAAATAAATAAAACAACTACAGAATGAAACTATCAAGCTTTATCAAGATTAACCCTGCCGACTCGGTAGTGGTTTGCTTGCGCCCAATGAAGAAGGGCGAAGTGATTGAGGTAGATGGTAAGACCATCACCCTGTTGCAGGATACTCCTGCTGGACATAAGGTGCTCATCGATGATGCTGCCGAAGGAAAGGACATCATCAAGTACGGTTATCCAATCGGCCACGCCAAGAAGGACCTGAAGCAGGGCGAATGGGTGAACGAGAATAATCTCAAGACCAATCTCGCCGGAACTCTGGAGTACACCTACAACCCTGTAGACGAGCAGTTGAACATCGCACAGGAGAACCGCACCTTCAAGGGATTCGTTCGCAAGAACGGCGAAGTAGGTGTAAGAAACGAGATCTGGGTGGTCCCTACTGTGGGCTGCGTGAACGGAATCGCAGAGAAGCTTGTTGAACTCCTGAAGAAGGAGACCAACTGCGAGGGAATCGACGCCATCCACGCATGGCACCATAACTATGGCTGCTCTCAGCTTTCAGGCGACCATGAGAACACCCGTAAGGTGTTGCGAGACATCTGCCTGCATCCAAATGCTGGCGCTGTGCTCGTACTCTCTCTCGGCTGTGAAAACAATCAGGCTGACGCTTTCATGGAGATGCTTGGCGACTACGATAAGGACCGCATTAAACTTCTTGTAACACAGAAGGTTGAAGGCGATGAGCTGGAGGAAGGTATGAAGCTGCTCCGTGACCTCTATCAGAAGGCCAAGGAAGACAAGCGCGAGGACGTGCCGGTAAGCAAGCTCCGCGTAGGTTTGAAGTGTGGCGGTTCTGACGGCTTCAGCGGAATCACAGCCAATCCATTGGTAGGTGAATTCTCTGACTGGCTGGTTGCTCAGGGCGGAACATCTATCCTCACCGAGGTGCCTGAGATGTTTGGTGCAGAGACCATCCTGATGAACCGTTGTGAAAACAAGGAACTCTTCGACAAGACTGTTCACCTCATCAACGACTTCAAGGAGTACTTCCTCAGCCACGGTGAGCCAGTTGGCGAGAATCCTTCTCCAGGCAATAAGGCTGGTGGAATCTCTACCCTCGAAGACAAGGCGCTGGGCTGTACACAGAAGTGCGGCCGTGCTCCGGTCAGCGGCGTATTGCAGTATGGTGATCGTCTGGAGACTACCGGTCTCAACCTCCTTTCAGCTCCAGGCAATGACCTCGTAGCAGCCACAGCACTGGCTTCTGCAGGTTGCCAGCTCGTACTCTTCACCACCGGTCGTGGAACGCCATTCGGCACCTTCGTACCAACCATGAAGATTTCTACCAACAGCAATCTGGCAAAGAACAAGCCAAACTGGATTGACTTCAATGCCGGTGAACTGGTAGAAGGTACTGAGATGAAGAATCTTGTACGTAAGTTTATCGATAAGATTATCGCCGTAGCCAATGGCGAGGAAGCCCGCAATGAGAAGAACGGCTACAGCGAAATCTCCATTTTCAAGAATGGAGTAACATTGTAACATTAAATATAAAACATGAGTAATAAAAAAGGTTTGCTGGCGCTATCGCCGTTATTTCTGCTGATTGTCCTCATCGCAGTGTTCACCGTCTATTCTACGGATGCGACTCACAAGGACACCAACTTGTCGCTCACCGTGGCATTCATGATATCCAGTATCTATGCCGTGGCGATTTCGGGTGGAATGCCCATCAAGAAGCGAGTAGATACCTACAGCAAGGGTGCTGGCGCCAACAACCTGATGCTCATGTTGTGGATATACGTACTGGCAGGTGCGTTCGCAGCATCAGCAAAGGCTATGGGGGCAGTAGACGCCACCGTGAACCTGGCGCTGAGCGTTCTGCCTGCCAGCATGATTCTTCCAGGACTCTTCCTGGCGGCTTGCTTCATCTCCGTCTCCATCGGTACCAGCGTAGGAACGGTGGTGGCGCTGGTTCCTATTGCAGCCGGACTGGCTAGTTCCATGCACGGCAATGTGGGTATGATGACCGCCATCATCGTGGGTGGCGCCTATTTTGGCGACAACCTTTCGTTCATCTCTGATACGACGGTGGTGGCAACCCAGACGCAAGGTTGCCGGATGAGCGATAAGTTCAGGGTTAATTCGCTCATCGTGGGTCCTGCAGCCCTCATCATCCTCGGCGTCTATGCCGTGATGGGAATCGGTCTTCAGGCTCCAACCGACATTGCAGACGTGGAATACGTCAAGGTATTACCTTATATATTAGTACTCGTCTGCGCCATAGCCGGCATGAACGTGATGGCTGTACTGGCAATGGGCACGATACTCTGTGGTGTCATCGGCGTGGCAAGCTACTATCTCGGTTCTCCCCTCTCCTACGATCTGTTTGGCTGGTTCTCGGCAATGGGCAATGGAATCACGGGCATGGGCGAGCTGGTGATTATCGCCATGATGGCAGGCGGAATGCTGGAAATCATCCGGGAAAACGGAGGAATCAACTATATCATCGACAAGATTACCGCCCGTGTTCACGGCAAGCGTGGAGCCGAACTCTCCATTGCTGCGCTCGTATCGCTGGTGAATATCTGTACAGCCAACAACACTGTGGCAATCCTGACTGTGGGAAATATCGCAAAGAAGATAGGTGATAAGTTTGGCGTAGATAACCGCAAGGCAGCCAGCATCCTCGACACCTTCTCGTGTATGGTGCAGGGAATGATTCCTTACGGAGTTCAGATGCTTCTGGCAGCCGGTCTGGCAGGAATCAGTCCGATGGACATTCTGCCCTATCTCTACTATCCGGTAGCCATCGGTATTGCCGCCTTCCTCGCAATCATCTTCCGCTATCCGAAGCGATATAATTAAACAGAAAAATATCATTTAAAAATCAGGCGATATGAACTTTTTACAGAGAAACCTTTTCATCAAGCTGCGTTCCGAGAATTTCGGAACCGATGAAGAACTGGAACCAATGACAACCTTCAAGATGCAGAAGATTGCCCAGATGATGAAGAACCTCAGCGACATTCCAGAGGGAGAAGTTCGCATGAACAACAGTTTTCTGAATCGCCGTCTTACTAAGATACAAGATGACGAACGCCATGCTATCGACACTTCGATAGAAACCGTCTACCTGCTGCGCATCATCGTGGGCAATGTGAACAGCATCCTGAAAAACGGAATCAATCTGAAGGGCATTATCCAGCTGGGCAACTACCTGCGCACGAAAGGCGACAAGGTAGACTTCGTGAAACTGGAGAAATGGCTTACCAGACTTCGCATCCAGCGCATCGCACAGCTGGAAGGAAGCGTGCTCATCACCTTCTTTGACTTTGAACAGGACGAAATCCCGTTTGTTCGCCACGTAGAGCCAGGCGCCTACAAGCATACGCTGCGCTCGCTCTATTACAACATTACGGAGCATCAGGACATCCAGTTTGAACAGAACAATGCCGGCTTCGTACATACTACCGGAGGCACCATGCGCAAGAATCTGCGCCGAAGCATGCGCTTCCTGCAGTATGCTCCGATAGAGACTATGAGCAATTTCATGAACAACTTCTTCCGTTCACTTTCGGAAATCGAAGAATAGTGAAATATAAATTTATATAAAAAACGAACACGTCTGATGCATATATCAGACGTTTTTCGTATCTTTGCAGTTATGAAAAGAAGTATCATAACAATAATTACCATTATATTTACCCTTGGGCTTCATGCTCAAGTGCAATGTGAAGATACCTGCAGTCATGTGCATGGTATTGACCTCAGCCATTACCAAGGGAATGTCTTTTGGGAAACTGTAGGTGATAATTCCAAGATGGCTTATGTCTATCTGAAAGCTACTGAAGGCGGAACCAACGTAGACGCCAAGTATAAGAAGAACATTGACCTGGCTCACCGGTACGGACTCAAGGTAGGATCCTACCACTTCTACCGCGCCAGGATTCCGCAGCAGACGCAGCTGGAGAATTTCATGGCACAATGCCGACCTGGGGATCAGGACCTGCTGCCGATGATAGACGTGGAGACCAAGAGCGGACTGAATACTCAAGAGTTCTGCGACTCGCTGTTCAAGTTCCTGCATCTGGTTGAAAAAGCCTACAGACAGAAGCCGCTCATCTATACTGGAGCCAACTTCTACGACCATTATCTGCTGGGCAAGCTGGACAGCTACAAGCTCATGATTGCCCAATACTCCAAGCGGGAACCCGTATTGGCAGACGGCAGAGACTTCGAGATGTGGCAGTATACAGGTAAAGGTAGACTGAACGGAATCAATGGTTATGTTGACAAAAGCCGCTTCATGGGAAGGCATAGACTGAGAGAAATCAGATTCAGACATCGATGACTTTGAACTTGGAGCTTTGAACTTTATGATTAGCTTCAGGGGGTAAAAGTGAGGGCTTGAGGTTAGAAAATCAATGATGTCTGGAAATTAAAATATGTAAATCAATAAACTTTAAATAAAACTATGGCAATTATAAAATGTCCTGAATGTGGACGCCAAATTAGCGATAAAGCACCAACATGTCCAAGCTGCGGTGTAGAGATTGCGGGCAAAATCACCAAATGCCCTAACTGCGGAGAGGTATATTTCAATTATCTTGAAATGTGTCCTAACTGCCAGACTCCCAATCCGACATTGGTAGGTGGCAGAGGCGGATTCTCTCCTGCTCCTTCTGCACCGGTGCAGCCTACACAGCCAGTGGAACCGGTTGCTCCAGTTCAGCAGCCTACAAGACAAACCATGCAGCAGCCTGCAAGACCGGCAAATCCGGGAATGCCTGCAACTCCTCCACCTCCACCAGTACGCCCAACGGCAGCCAACGGAAACGGAGGCGAGCAGAATCCGGAAAACAAGGAACCAGAAAAGAAGAAGGGAACCAGAAGCATTCTGATCATCTCGCTCATCTTCTCTGTTCTCGTCTGCGGAATCCTGTATTACTTCTATGACAATGCCAATAAGAACAAGGAGATGGAAGCTTACGAATACGCTATGCAGAGTACTGACCCGATGGTTCTGCAGAGTTATCTGGACACCTACAAGGACGCAGACGAAGCCCACCGCGATTCGATTACAGCCCATCTTGACCGTTTGAAGCAGACGGATCAGGACTGGACCAATGCCGTGGTAAGCGGTTCGAAAGATGCGCTGCAGGCTTATCTGGAGAAATATCCGAACAGCATTCATAAGCAGGAAGCCATCAACAAGATTGATTCCATCGACTGGAATGTGGCGAAGAATGCGGATACGGCTGATGCTTATCAGACCTACCTGGATGACCACAGAGACGGTTCGCACATCGAAGAGGCTGAGAATGCCCTGAAGAAAGTGAAGGGGCGTGACCTGCAGCCGGAAGAGAAAGAATTTATCTCTAGTCTCTATCGCCAGTTCTTCCAGAGCATCAACGCTCATGATGGTGATGGGTTGCTCGCCAACTGCGAAGACATTCTCTCTTCACTGCTGGGCAAGAATTCTGCACCGAAATCGGATGTCGTTACCTTTATGGACAAGCTCTATAAGGAGGATGTTGCCAACATGAACTGGCACATTAACAACGATTATCAGATCAAGAAACGTGAGATTGGCGACAGCGAATATGAATATCAGGTGGTGTTCACCGCCAAGCAGGTGGTTGACAAGACTGACGGTTCCAAGCACGAACAGTTGTTCAAGATTTCGAGCACCGTTTCTCCTGACCTGAAGATTTCATCATTCAATATGTCGAAGGTAACTCCTGCTCAATAAAAAATATGGGAAAATAAAAAATGGGAAAATAAAAAAAGCCCTGTAAGAACAAAAGCATTCAAGTTTCAATGACTTATTTTAAAGCTTTTGTCCTTACAGGGCGATTTTGTTTATTGCATCTGACTTCTACTTTGCGTCCTTCATCTGGCGAAGCAACTCTTTCTGTCTGTCATTCAAGCTGGTTGGCAACTTCACATTATAGGTAATCATCAGATCACCGAAGGTTCCATCGCCACGGTCGTAACCCTTGCCACGAACACGAACCTTCGTTCCGTTCTGAGTCTCAGGCTTGATCTTCAACTTAATCTTCGAACCGTTGCTCAGCGTGATGATTCCTTCACCACCCAACAAGGCAGTATACATGTCGATGTTCACGTTCATGTTCATTTCGCCATTGTTGGTTCGCGCACCTTGCTGACCGCCGCAGCCGCCGTTGCAACCGCCAGTACCGAAGTCAGCACCTGCGCCATAACCGGCATTGGCTCCACCGAAACCGCCAAAGCCACCAAAGCCGCCGAAACCAGCACCGCCCTGGCTGCTGCGGGAACGGCCGCCGCCAAAGAGATTTTCGAAGAAGCTGGAGAATCCACCTCCGCCACTTCCGAAACTGCTGAAGTCGAAGCCCTCAAACGGATTGCCGCCAGCGCCACCGGCACTGCCGCCACCAAATCCACCACCACCGAAGCCACCGGCGTTCTTCCAGTTCTCGCCAAACTGATCGTATTTGGCACGTTTATCTGGATCTGACAACACCTCATACGCCTCGTTCAAAGCCTGGAACTTAGCCTTAGCCTTCGGGTCGTTAGGGTGCAAGTCAGGATGAAACTGCTTAGCTCTCTTACGATAGGCTGCTCGAACATCCTTCTGAGGAATGTTCTTGTCAACACCAAGAATTTTGTAATAATCTACGAATGCCATATTCTTATACCTCCTATTTTTAATTATTTTTTGAATTATCCAACAAAAAGTATGCCGTAATTGCCAACTTTTTTGTACTTTTGCAGAGTAATAATAACTTTTTAGTAATATGAAACAAGTATTTGCAGCGCTCTTGCTGGCGCTTACCATCAATTCACCCGCTATGGCACAGCAACGTACCGTAAAACTGAGAGTAATCGAAACGAGTGACGTCCACGGTTCCTTCTTCCCTTATGATTTCATCAACCGGAAGCCAAAGGCAGGTACTCTGGCTAGAGTTTCTTCCTACGTCAACGACCTTCGAAAGACGTATAAGGACAATGTTATCCTCCTGGAGAATGGCGACATTCTGCAGGGACAGCCCACCTGCTACTATTATAATTATGTGAACACCCAGGCTCGCAACGTGGCTTCGGATGTGGTCAACTATATGAAGTATGATGCACAGGCGTTCGGTAACCATGATGTTGAGACCGGTCATCCAGTTTACGACAAATGGATCAAGGAGTTGAACTGCCCTGTTTTGGGAGCCAACATCATCGACACCAAGACTGGCGAGCCTTACGTCAAGCCTTACATCATCCTGAACCGCGAGGGTGTGAAGGTTGCCGTGCTCGGCTTGCTGACTCCAGCCATTCCTAACTGGCTGACAGAGAATCTCTGGAGCGGTCTCCATTTCGAGAACATGGTGACCAGTGCCCGGAAATGGATGAAGCACATCCAGGAGAACGAGAAGCCGGACGTGGTAATCGGCGTCTTCCATAGTGGTAAGGACGGTGGAATCGTTACCCCTGAATATGAAGAGGATGCTTCACTCAGAGTTGCAAAGGAAGTGCCAGGTTTCGACATCGTACTCTTTGGCCACGACCACACCCGATGCAACGAGACTGTTACCAATGTGGAAGGCAAGCCTGTTATTTGTCTCGACCCTGCCAATAACGCCCTCTCCGTAGCTGATGCAGAGATTACTCTGACCCTCAACAAGAAGAAGGTGAACGGTAAGAAGCAATATGTAGTGACTGACAAGAAAGTGGTAGGAAACCTTGCCGATGTGACAAAATGTCCTATCGATGAGGAATTCATGAAGACTTTCGAGCCTCAGATTGCAGAAATCAACCAATATGTGGGCAAGCAGATTGGTACTTTCAAGAACACCATCCACAGCCGTGAATCGTTCTTCGGAAGCTGCGCCTTCAATGATTTCATCCTCAACCTGCAGCTCGAAATCACCAAGGCTGACATTGCCTTCAACGCTCCGCTCCAATTCAATTCCACCATCAACGCTGGTCCTGTCTACGTGAGCGATATGTTCAACCTCTATAAATATGAGAATCAGCTCTACGTGATGCGCCTCACCGGTGAAGAGATTCGCAAGCATCTGGAGATGAGTTATGACCTTTGGGTGAACACCATGAAGAGTCCTGACGATCATCTGCTTCTGCTCGACACCCAGACCAAGGGCGATCAGCAGCGCCTGGGCTTCAAGAATCTCTCCTTCAACTTTGACAGTGCTGCCGGAATCGACTATGAGGTGGATGTTACGAAGCCAGACGGAGAGAAGGTGAAAATTCTGCGCATGAGCAACGGTCAGCCTTTCGATGAGAAGAAATGGTACAATGTAGCCGTAAATAGCTATCGTGGCAATGGTGGCGGAGAGCTTCTCACTCGTGGCGCCGGAATTCCAAAGGACAGTCTGGACAGTCGAATCATCTACCGCAGCAAGCGCGACCAGCGCTACTACCTGATGGAAGCTATCGAAAAGATGGGCACTATCGAGGCTAAAGCCAACAACAACTGGAAGTTTGTTCCGGAAGCATGGACCAAGCCTGCTGCCCAGCGCGACTATGAATTGCTGTTCGGCAAGAAGCAATAGAAAGCCCCCACCTGAAACGCTCCCAGGAAAGCATATCATAAAGTTCAAAGCTCAAAGCTCAAAGTTCAAAATAAAGAAGTAATGAAGTATTGGTTTATATTTTGCAAGAGTGACATCTTGCTGGAGAAGAGAGAAGACGGAACCTATACGATTCCATGTAGTGAGGAATGTCCGATAGAGACAAAGCCCTGGACCCACATCCTCAACATCACTCCGATGGAGGACGGAACGGAGGTGAAAACCTTCACCATTCCGGAACCCGTCACAGACCATCCGAAGTTCGAGATGTGCGGTCTGCGCCCCAGTTTCTATAAGCTCACACCTGAGCTTTATCAGAAGGCTGGCAAGTGCCAGGAACTGAACTACTGGGACATGAACACCCATTTCTGCGGTGTCTGCGGCGCTCCGATGCAGATGGCAACCGACATCAGCAAGAAATGCACCCAGTGCGGCAAGCAGGTCTGGCCATCTCTCGCCACCGCCATCATCGTGCTCATCAAGAAGGGCGATCAGGTTCTTCTCGTTCATGCCCGCAACTTCAAGGGCAACTTCGATTCTCTCGTAGCCGGATTCGTAGAAACGGGCGAAAGCCTGGAAGAAGCCGTCCATCGCGAGGTGATGGAAGAGACGGGACTTACCATCAGGAACGTGAAGTATTTCAGTTCCCAGCCATGGCCTTATCCAAGTGGACTGATGGTGGGCTATACGGCAGAATATGTGGATGGAGAAATCCACCTGCAGAAAGAGGAACTCTCTCGCGGCAAGTGGTTTAGCAAGGACAACCTCCCTATCCTTCCCGAGAAATTATCCATTGCCCGCCGCCTGATTGACGCCTGGCTGGAAGGCAAGATTTAATAGTTGAACGCAACAAAAAACTTTTGTTCTGAACAAGAAACAAAAATGCAACAAGAGATGAAAGAGAAACTTTGGAATGCTAACTATGTGAAGGTGATGACGACCAATTTCTTGCTCTACTTCGCCTTCTATCTTCTCACCCCGTTGCTCCCGCTCTATCTGAGTGAGACCTTCGGGACAACGAAGGATGTAATCGGCATTGTACTGAGCGGATATACTGTGGCAGCCCTCATCGTCCGCCCCTTCAGCGGCTATGTGGTAGACGGGTTCTCTCGAAAGAAAGTATTGATGATCTGCCTGTCAGCCTTCGCCATCTTCTTTGCAGGATACATTGCTGCCAGCACCATCCTGATGTTTGCCATCTGCCGAACCCTGCATGGCGGACCGTTTGGCGCCGTAACCGTTGCCAACAGTACCTGCGCCATTGATGTCCTGCCTGCCAGCCGCCGTAACGAAGGCATTGGCCTCTACGGACTAAGCAACAATTTCGCCATGGCAATAGCTCCGTCTGTCGGAATCTATCTCCATAATATGGTGGGCAGTTACATGGTACTGTTCTGGATTGCCTTCATCGTAGCCATCGCTTCGGTGGTGATTGCCGGAACGGTTCATCTGCCGGAGAAGGAAATCGTCAAGAACAAAGAGAAGCTGTCCCTGGACCGATTCTTCCTGACCCGTGCCTGGCTGCTCGCCATCAACATCTGTATGTTTGGTTTCTGCTGGGGTGTTCTGAGCAACTATCTTGCCATCTACAGCAAGGAAGAACTCGGCATTACGGGCGGAACGGGAACCTATTTTGCCATTCTTTCGATGGGCTTGTTCCTCTCCCGCTTGCAGGGGCGTAAGGCACTGAGCAAAGGAAAGTTAACGCAGAATGCAGCCGAAGGAATGCTGATTTCGCTGGTGGGCTTCATCATCTTCGTCGCCATCAAGCATCCAGTAGCCTATTACCTCTCTGCAGCACTCATCGGTCTGGGCAACGGTCATCTTTATCCTGCCTTCCTGAATATGTTTATCAATGTGGCGCGCCACGACCAGCGAGGCACAGCCAACAGCAGTATTCTTACGGGTTGGGATTTGGGATTCGGAATCGGCTGTCTGCTCGGTGGTGTTGTGGCAGAGCATTTCAGCTACAACGGAACCTTCTGGATGGTAGCCATCGAAAATGCCGCAGCCGTCGTTCTGTTCTTTGCCGCCTCTAAAAGCTTTTTCGAGAAACGGAGAAGAGTGGAATAGAATTTTCAGAAAAAATGTTCCGTGAGAAAACGGAAAAGAAACAAAAAAATGAGGGTGTGCCATCAACAAGATGATGACACACCCTCAACTGTTTTCCAATGCTGTATTTCAGCTTAGAATGGAAGATCGTCAGCGCTTCCACCTGCTGCAGGAGCTGCTGGCTGAGCTGGAGGGAATGGAGCAGTAGCACCTGCTGCAGGAGCAGCTGCAGGAGCTGGCTGAGCAGGAGCTGCACCCATAGGAGGGAATGCTGAAGCACCAGGCTGCATTCCACCCATTGCACCAACAGCGTTAGGATCTACGCGCTGCACGTTCCATGCGCGGATACTGTTGAACCAACGACCCTGATACTCGTGAGCATCAATATCGAAGGAAACCAAAATCTCTTCACCACTCTGAATATTGAACTGAGCCATACGGTCTGCGCCAAAAACATCAAAGCACAACTTCTTAGGATATGCTTCGTGAGTTTCGATAACATAAGACTGAGCCTTCCACTCACCTCTTGCTGATACGCCGCTTCTTTCTGGTAAAACGGCAATAACCTTTCCTTGTAATTCCATATTAATATTTTAAAGTTTTTATAGATTCAAACGATTCTGACTGCGAAATTACTAAAAATAGTTCTAAAACTCAAACTTTTATCCAATTATTTTTGTGTATGAACAATATTTTTTGTATTTTTGTGCTCAATTAAGCGATTATGCTAAATTAAATAGGTGAATAAGAAAAATAAAAAATTAATTTAAAATAAATACTCATGAGATTTACAGTTTCAAGTTCTGCATTGAGCAACAAGCTCAACATGCTAGCCAAGGTAATCAGCAGCAAGAATTCCTTGCCTATCCTTGATTGTTTCCTTTTCCAGGTAGCAAATGGTGAAATGACAGTTACTGCCAGCGATAGTGACAATATCATCAAGAGCACCATCGAACTGGCAGACAATGACGGCGAAGGCGAATTCTGCGTTCCTAACAGAGTTATCCTCGATGCGCTCAAGGAATTGCCTGAGCAGCCTCTCAACTTTGATGTTGACACGGAGACCTTTGCTATCAAAATCGTTTACCAGAACGGTCTTTACAACTTCACCGGTCAGAATGCGGAAGATTACCCTCGCACACAGAGCATGAACGAGGCTTCTCATTTCATCGCCCTTCCTACAAACGTGCTGATTGACAACATCTCACGTTCTCTCTTCGCTACGGCAAACGATGAATTGCGCCCTGTAATGAACGGTATTTATTTCGACCTCACTGCCGATGCTCTCGCCATCGTTGCCAGCGACGGCCATAAGCTGGTGCGCAACAGAAACTACACCATCAAGAGCGAGACTCCAGCTTCGTTCATCCTTCCTAAGAAGCCAGCTTCCCTGCTCAAGGCTATCCTGACAAGAGACAGCGATGACGTGGAAATCAAGTTTGATGACCGCAGTGCCGAAATCCTTTTCGCTGACGGCGAGATGAGATGCAGACTCATTGACGGTCGCTATCCTAACTACAACTCCGTGATTCCTAACAATCCTAACGAGGTAACCGTAGACCGCAGGGCTCTTATCAGCGCCTTGCGCCGCGTAATGCCTTTCGCCAGCGAGAGCAGCCAGCTGGTTCGTTTCAGCATCGAACCAGGCAGAATGGAGGTTTCTTCTGAGGATATGGACTTCTCTACATCAGCCCGCGAGCAGATGTCATGCGAGTATGTGGGTTCGCCAATCAACATCGGTTTCAAGGGCAGCAGCCTGAACGAAGTGCTCAGCAATATCAGTGGCGACAACATCATCCTCCAGCTCGCTGACCCTAGCCGTGCCGGAATCATTGTTCCTGCAGAGCAGACAGAAAACGAGGATGTCCTCATGCTCATCATGCCTATGCTCCTGAATGACTAAGGAGCAGCAGGCTTAACAGAATCGTCAGACAAATATTTTTAATAGAAAAATGAAACTCAACTTAAAGAAGCCTTTAATCGTGTTCGACCTTGAAACAACAGGTCTGGACATGGTGAAGGACAGAATCATTCAGATATCATACATCAAGGTAAGTCCGGACGGAACTGAGACAAGAAAGAACCTCTTCGTCAATCCGGAGAAGGAGATTCCTGCAGAGGTCGTAGCCCTCACAGGCATCAGCAACGAAGACGTCAAGGACGCTCCTACCTTCAAGCAGCTGGCTGCCACACTCGACAAGGAGTTTACCGGCTGCGACTTTGCCGGCTACAATTCCAACCATTTCGATATTCCGATGCTCGCAGAGGAATTCCTCCGTGCCGGAATTGACTTCGACTTCAGCAAGTGCCGCCTCATCGACGCTCAGACCATCTTCATGAAGATGGAGCGCAGAAACCTGGCTGCTGCCTACAAGTTCTTCTGCGGAAGAAAGATGGAAGAAGATTTCGAGGCTCATAGAGCTGACCAGGATACAGAAGCCACCTACCGCGTGCTGATGGCTGAGCTCGACAAATATGCTCCAGGCGTTCAGGACGAACCGGAGCGCGTGCTCAACAACGACATGGACGAGCTGGCTGCCTTCTCCAAGCAGAACGACAATGTAGACTTTGCTGGCCGCATCGTATGGCAGGAAGTGAAGGATGCTGACGGCAATGTAATGACCGATGAGAAGGGCGAGCCTCTGAAGCATGAGGTCTTCAACTTCGGCAAATACAAAGGCTGGGACGTTGGCGAAATCCTGACCCGCGACCCAGGCTACTTCACATGGGTTCTGGGCAGCGACTTTACCAACAATACCAAGCAGGTACTTACCCGTATTCGCCTCCGTGAATACAATAAGCGTATGGGGAAATAGGAGAATGTTGAAAGGAAAGAAAATAGTACAGGGCATTACGGGCTCCATTGCAGCCTATAAGTCCTGTCTCATCATCCGTGGGCTCATCAAGAAAGGCGCTGAGGTGCAGGTGGTCATCACGCCAGCCGGCAAGGAGTTCATCACTCCCATCACCCTCTCTGCCCTCACCCATAAGCCCGTGGTGAGTGAGTTCTTCTCGCAGCGCGACGGAACATGGAACTCTCATGTTGACCTCGGACTCTGGGCAGACGCCATGCTCATTGCTCCCTGCACCGCCTCTACGATGGGGAAGATGGCTCATGGCATTGCCGACAACATGCTCATCACCACCTACCTCTCCATGAAGGCGCCGGTCTTCATTGCACCAGCCATGGACCTGGACATGTACAAGCATCCATCCACCCAGGCAAACATGAAGACCCTCCTGGGCTATGGCAATCATATCATAGAACCGGAAGTGGGATTCCTTGCCAGCGGACTGGAAGGTAAGGGACGTATGGAAGAACCCGACATCATCGTGGAGTATCTGGAACGATTCTTCAGCGAGCAGGAAGACCTGAAGGGCAAGAACGTGATGATTACTGCCGGACCCACCTATGAGAAGATAGACCCGGTGCGCTTCATCGGCAATTATTCTTCCGGCAAGATGGGATTCGCCCTGGCTGAGGAATGCCTGCGCCGTGGCGCCAACGTAACCCTCATCGCCGGTCCCGTAGCGCTCTCGTGCAGTCCCGGAATCAACCGCATTGATGTGGAGAGCTGCGAAGAAATGTATCAGGCCTCTACCCTGGCTTTCCAGCAGGCAGATGCAGCCATCCTCTGTGCTGCCGTTGCCGACTTCAAGCCGAATGCCGTTGCCGACAGGAAAATCAAGCGTGAGAAGGACGACCTGGAATTGCGCCTCGTGCCTACGCACGATATTGCTGCTGCCCTGGGACAGATGAAGCAGAAGAACCAGCGAATCGTGGCTTTCGCCCTGGAAACCAACGACGAGGAAGCCAACGCACAGAAGAAGAGACAGAAGAAGAATGCCGACTTCATCGTGCTCAACTCCACCCGCAATCCGGGAACCACATTCCGCACGGACGACAATCAGATAACGATTATCTCAGAAAAGGGCAAGAAAGAATATGAGAAGAAACCAAAGACTGAGGTGGCTAAAGACATCATCAACGAATTGGCAAAAATCCTGTAAGTGGATGAAAGCTGTCTGTATGGTATGGATTCTGTTCTGTACCGTACAGACAGTTTCTGCGCAAGAGCTCCAGGCCAAGGTCACGATCAACCACGCCCAGATTTCGGGCACGGACAAGAGCGTCTTCGAAAACCTGCAGCAGACCCTGGAGCAGTTTCTCAACGACCGCCAATGGACCCATCTGCAGTTTGCCAGGAAAGAGCGCATCGTCTGTAATTTCAACATTACGGTAAGCAAGTATGATAAAGATGCAAACATGTTTACATGCAAGGCGCTTATCCAGGCTAACCGACCGGTCTATAATTCGGCCTACACCACCACCATATATAATAATGTGGACCAGAACTTCACGTTCAAGTTTGCCGAGTTCGACCAGCTGGAGTTCAACGAGCAGCAGATAGACAATCAGCTGACGGCTCTCTGCGCCTATTATGCCTATCTCATCATAGGTCTTGACCTCGACACGTTTGCGCCCAAGGGTGGCGAAGATGTGCTTCAAAGATGCATGAACCTTGCCAACAACGCCCAGAACCTCGATTATCCGGGATGGAAGGCATTTGCCGATTCCAAGAACCGCTTTGCCATCATCTCCGATTATCTGGACGGCGCCATGGAACCCTACCGCCAGCTGCAGTATGATTATTACCGCAAGGGACTGGACGAGATGGCAAACAACGTGGAACGAGGCCGGGGCGAGATTACTACGGCTCTTACCACCCTTCTCCGGAAGGCGAGGGAAAACCGTCCGCTCAGTCTGCTGCCGCAGATATGGACTGATTACAAGAAGGATGAGCTTGCCAACATCTACAAGGGTCATGGAACCCAGAAGGAGAAGGAAGCCATCTACGAACTTCTCTTCAGCATCAACCCGTCTCAAAGCGCTTTCTGGGACAAGATAAAGGAATAAAGCCCCCGGCTTTCTGCCAGGGGTAGAAAAGATTTAATGAATTATGCTCAAGCAACTGTATATTAGAAACTTTACGCTCATAGACGAACTGGATATAAGACTGTATCCAGGCTTCTCTGTCATCACTGGCGAAACGGGTGCAGGCAAAAGCATCATCCTCGGAGCCATCGGCCTGCTGCTGGGCAACCGTGCCGACAGCAAGGCCATCAAGTCGGGCAAGGACCGTTGCGTGATTGAGGCTCATTTCGACCTCTCCAGATACAACATGAAGGGTTTCTTCGACGACAACGACATCGATTTTGATGCAGAAGACACCATCATCCGCCGTGAACTGACCAGTGCCGGCAAGAGCAGGGCTTTCATCAATGACACTCCGGTTCCCCTGACCAAGATGAGAGAACTGGGCGAACAGCTGGTGGACATTCATTCGCAGCATCAGAACCTGCTGCTGCAGAAGGAAGATTTCCAGCTTAACGTGGTAGACATCCTGGCAAAGGACGCAGCTCAGATCAAGACCTACCAGGCTGCCTATCAGCAATACCGCTCAGCCCAGGTTGAGCTGGAACGGCTGGAGCAGGAACTCAACAGAAACCGTGAGAACGAGGAGTTCATGCGATTCCAGTATAAGGAACTCGACGAGGCGCATCTGGAAGCAGGCGAACTTGAGCAGCTGGAGCAGGAATCAGCGACCCTGAACCATTCGGAAGAAATCAAATCAGCTCTCTACGAAGCTGACCATTCGCTTTCGGGCGATGAGGGAAGCATCCTGCAGCTGCTGCGCAATGCCAGCAACAGCATCAGCGACATCAGGGAGGTCTACCCCGAAGTGGCTGAACTTTCCGACCGTCTGGATTCCAGCTACATCGAACTGAAGGACATTGCGCAGGAAATCAGCCGAAGCCTGGACCGGATAGATTTCGACCCAGCCCGCCTGGAACAGCTCAATTCCCGACTGGATAAGCTCAACACATTGCTGCAGAAATTCCATGTAGAGACCGTAGAGGAACTCATCGAAACCCGCGAACGTCTGGCTCAGCAGCTGGACCATATTGACAATGGCGATGAGGACATCAGGCTCATGCAGAAGGAAGTAACCGACAAGCAGCTCAAGGCATTGTCGGCAGCCTATGCGCTGACGAATCTGCGCAAGAAAGCCGCCAAGGCAATCGAGACGGAGATGAAGAACCGTCTCATCCCGCTCGGCATTCCTAACGTCCGGTTCGAGATAGAATTTGCCGAGAAACCGCTCAGCAGGGACGGTGCCGACAAGGTAAGCTTCCTCTTCAGCGCCAACCGCAGCACCCCTCTCCAGCCTATCAGCCAGGTAGCGTCCGGTGGTGAAATAGCCCGCGTGATGCTCTCGCTCAAGGCGATGATCAGCGGCGCTGTCAAACTGCCAACCATCATCTTCGACGAAATCGATACGGGAGTCAGCGGAAAGATTGCCGAGAAGATGGCAGAAATCATGACCGAGATGGGCAACCTGAACCGTCAGGTCATCTCCATCACCCACCTGCCTCAGATAGCAGCCATGGGTAGCCATCATTATAAGGTGATGAAGGAGGAAACTCAGACCGGAACCATCTCGCAGATGCGGGAACTGACTCCTGAACAGAGGGTGGAAGAAATCGCCCAGATGCTCAGCGGAAGCGACATCAGCCAGGCGGCGCTGGCTAATGCCAGGGAGCTGATAAACAAACATGCCAAATAATAGATATGAAAAGAATCAATACAATAATTTTGACTCTGATGCTGGGAGCATCGAGTGTCCTTGCGCAACCGGGCTCTGTACAGAAGGTTGCCAAAAGCGTCTTCACCTTGACTACATTCAATAAGGACGGCGCCATCATATCATCTACACAGGGAGTGTTTATTGATAACAAGGGTACTGCCATCAGTACTTTCAAGCCTTTCGTGGGAGCCACCAAGGCCAGCGTGGTCGATGCCACGGGAAAATCGTATGAAGTTGACGCCATCATGGGAGCTGATGAGCTTTATGATGTTGCCAAATTCAGAATCAAGGCGAATACGGCTGCGTCTACCATCGCTGCAAAGGAGACGGAAGCCGGACAGAAAGTGTGGCTCGTTCCCTACTCTATCAAGAAGTCGCCATTCCAGCAGGAAAGCATTACGAGTGTAGAGAAATTCCTTACATCCTACAACTACTACATCTTCTCTACGGGAGTTCCAGAGAATGCGGTAGGCTGTCCTTTCGTCAACAAGAACGGACAGGTGATAGGACTGATGCACAGCAACGGTCAGACCACGGCGATTGACGCCAACTACGCCAGTCAACTGAAAGTTTCCGGTCTTTCATCGCTCGATGCAGCCCTGAGAGAGACTTCCATCCGTACAGCCCTGCCTGATACAGAGGAGGAAGCCATGACCATGATGACCCTGAAGAAGGGTCAGCTGAAAATGCAGGATTATGACAAGTATGCTGACGAATTCATCGAGAAATTCCCTACATCTGCCTTCGGATATAAGGAAAAGGCGCTCGATCTGGTGAACGACAGCAAGTATGAAGAGGCTGCCCGAATGATGGAAACCGGCATTAAGAAGTCTGCTGCCAAGGACGAGGCTCATTCAGATTATTCTGACATCATCTATCAGAAGATAATCTATAAGGGCGATTCCGTTTATACAGCCTGGACACTGGACAAGGCGCTTGACGAGGCTCGCCAGGCTTACGCCATCAAGGCTCAGCCGGTCTACAAGCATCAGGAAGCCCGAATCCTCTTCACCAAGGGCGATTATGCAGATGCAGCCAATATCTTCCTCGACCTGACCAAGACTCCTATCAATAGCGGTGAGCTCTATCTGGAGGCGGCGCAGGCAAAGACAAGGCTGAAAGCTCCTGATTCTGAGATTGAAATGCTGCTCGACAGTGCCGTCAGCGTGGGAGCCCGCACCAACATGGCGGGTCCATACTATCTGGCTCGTGGTCAATATCTGGCAGGCAAGGGGCAGTATCGCCGTGCCGTTCAGGACTTCAACATGTACGACAGCATTGCGCGCCCGGTAGATCCAGCCTTCTTCTATGCCCGCTATCAGTGCGAAACCAAGCTGAGAATGTGGCAGCCGGCGCTGTTCGACATTGCCCGAACCTGCTATCTTGCGCCAAAGGAGCCAACCTTCTTTGCCGAGTGGGCAAGTCTGGATTTGCGAGTAAAGCGTTATGATGAGGGAATCAGTGCCGCATCCCGCTGCATTGAGTTAGCCCCTGAATATGCTGACGGCTACCTTCTCCTCGGTCTGCTCTATAAGGAGAAGAATATGAAGGCAGAAGCCATCAAGAATCTGAAAAAGGCAGAAGAGCTGGGCGATAAGCGAGCTGCCGGATATCTGGAAAAGATAAAAAAGTAAGCAAGTTTTTACGAAAAGAATAAGAAAATGGGGGAAAAGCTCTGGATTTAGAAATGAGCTTTTCCCCCTTCAACTATATTTATTTCTCGTGTAATTTTCTTATTTTATTTTCCGGTAAACTGTCCCATGAAGAGGATGGCGCCGGTCTGTTGGTCGGTAATCGTATAGACAAACGGACGGTCAGCATGGAAAACCACACTGCGCTCCTCTCTTGGCCCTAGAGATGCCACCATGATGGCTCCGGTAACGGCGGCAGCCTCGGTTCCCTTTTCGCTCACCTCTATCTTTGCCTTCTGCAGCATCTGACTCACGAAGAAATCGCCCTTGGCGAAACGGCTGAAATCTGCCTTCGATGGGTTGAAGATAGATGGCGCTCCCAGCTGACTGATGATGTCGTTGAGCGGCAATTCCATTTCTGTGATAAACTTAGGCAGCTTTAAATCTACCTTGCACTCCTCCACATTCCCCATCATTGTCATGAATTTTTCAGCATCCATTCCCTTCATCATGTCGTCGATGCTCTTGCCCTCGTTAGGCAGCATGACGGTCATGCAGTAGGTTCCGTTGCCGTAGAGCAGCTGCACCGCCTTGAAGGTTTCATTCTCATAATAGTCGAATTTCTCATTCTGATGCATCATCTCCACCTTCTGAATATCGCGCGTATAGCCACGGAAATTCTCCAGCTTCGTGTTCTTCTTGTCAAACTCATTCATCCAGGTGCCCTTGAAGTAAATGGCGTTCAGCAGATAGGAAACAGCACTAGGCTCCATGCGGTCGATGAACTTCGGAATCATTCCCTTTGTCTGCTTCTCACACCAGGAGTTGATGCGGTCAGCTGACTTCTGCGAATTGAAGTCGAGGCTCTCGATTCCAGCCTGATAATTGTTAGAAACAGCCTTCACGAAATCTTTATCCAACTGATATTTGTTGTTGACAGCCACGTAGTTGGCGATATTAACAGTGGTCTGCTTATCCAACTTTCCTGCACTCATGATCAGCGACTTGTAAAGCTCGTTCAGCTCCTTCACGCTCACCCCGTCGCAGCCAATCGCCTTCATGATTTCCTGCTGGGTTTCACCGTCAGCTCCGTTTGCCAACATACCCATGAGATAGGAAACGCTCATAGGCGAAACCACCTTCGAGTCCATTCCCGAAACCTTCTGGAAGAGGTTGAAGGCAAACTTGTTGTTCTTCTGCAGAATGTCGAGCTGAGCATCCGAGAGAGTCAGATATTGTTCGTCCATATCCATATCTTCGCTAGGGCGAGCCACCTGGTTCTCGTCCTTCATTTCCTTATTCACGTTTTTGCTTGTAGAGCAAGAGTTGATAGCCATAGCTGCCAGCATCATCAGCACGGCAGACTTCATCATGTTATTCTTTTTCATAATCTCTTCTTTTAAATTTCGTCTGCTAGTAAAATGCAGCAGTCGGGAAATCCTTGCATCTCTCTTCTTTATTTTAACTCTTCTTAATATTTCTCGAAAATAATTGTTTAAAAAACCGTAAAACCTTTGCACATTCCAGGAAATAATGCTAACTTTGTATTTTACATAAAGGAAAGAAACAGTTACTAACAATCAAAACAATTAGAATTATGAGCAAATATTTTGCAGAATCAGAATTGATCATCAATGAAGATGGAAGTTGCTTCCACCTCCATTTACGCCCGGAACAGGTGGCGGATAAAGTAATTCTCGTAGGCGACCCAGGTCGCGTAGCTCTCGTAGCATCCCATTTCGAGGAGAAGGAATGCGAGGTGGCAAGCCGCGAATTCCACGCCATCACCGGTACATATAAAGGCAAGAGAATCACCGTGCAGAGCACCGGAATCGGATGCGACAATATCGATATCGTGGTCAACGAGCTGGATGCTCTGAAAAACATCGACTTCAAGACCCGCACCGAGAAACCGGAGCACACCACCCTCACCCTCGTGCGCATCGGAACGTGTGGAGGCTTGCAGCTCAACTGTCCTGCCGGAACCTTCGTCGCTTCACAGAAGAGCATCGGTTTCGATGGACTCATCAACTTCTATGCCCGCCGCAACGAAATCTGCGACCTCGAGACTGAGGCAGAATTCAAGCGCCAGGTGAAGTGGAACGACCAGATTGGCAATCCATACTGCGTGAACAACGACCCGGAACTGCTGGAGCAGATTGCCGGAGAAGATATGGTAAGAGGAATCACTATAGCCTGTGGCGGCTTCTACGGTCCACAGGGCAGAGAACTCCGTGCCCCACTTGCCGACCCGGAACTTAATCAGAAGATTGAAGCATTCGAGTATAACGGTCTGCGCGTCAACAACTTCGAGATGGAGAGTTCAGCCCTCGCCGGTCTTTCCCTTCTCCTCGGTCATAAGGCATTAACCTGCTGCATGGTCATCGCCAACCGCCGTGCCCTCAGCGCCAACACCGGCTACAAGAGCACCATCGACAATCTCATCAAGGTTGTATTAGATAGAATTTAAACAATAAAAAAATGAATCAAGAAGAATGTATCTGCGCCCTGGCAACCCCAGCCGGCGGTGCAATCGGAATCATCCGACTCAGCGGCTCCAACGCCATTTCCCTCACCGACAAAATCTTCCAGTCTGCCAACGGCAAATCCCTGGAAGAAGCCAAGCCCTACACGCTGCATTATGGCGAAATCAAGGATAAGGATGGCAACACCATCGATGATGTACTGGTGAGCGTGTTCCGTGCACCCCACAGTTATACAGGCGAGAACTCCACCGAGATTTCCTGTCATGGCAGCCGATACATTCTTCAGCAGGTTCTCCATCGCTTTACAGAGGTAGGCTGTCGCCAGGCAGAACCGGGCGAATACACCCGTCGTGCCTATCTCAACGGCAAGATGGACCTCTCTCAGGCAGAAGCCGTAGCTGATCTCATCGCCTCTACCAACAAGGCAACCCACAAGATGGCGCTCAGCCAACTGAAGG
>ERZ1026870.72-NODE-72-length-57325-cov-82.595897_pt1 | contig 57325 bp, 34 predicted proteins | sample MGYA00380165_ERZ1026870 | MGnify/ENA primary metagenome ERZ1026870 (study PRJEB33269, sample SAMEA4719801) | human gut metagenome | biome: human-associated habitat; feature: organic feature; material: feces | place: Cameroon | collected 2013-10 ...
CTTTATCTTATCGAGGCAGAGAGTGGCAGCGGAAAGAGTACTTTCTGCAGCTATGCGCTCGGCTATCGTCACGACTACAGCGGAAGCGTGATGTTCGACAAGGATGTTACCGCTAATTATAAGGTTAAGGATTGGGTGGAAATGAGAAAGCGTCATATCAGCCACCTCTTTCAGGAACTTCGTCTCTTCCCGGAGCTTACCGCTTTGGAGAATGTAGAAATCAAGAACAAGATTACCGGATTCAAGAGCCGTGAACAGATCTTGAAATGGTTTGATATGCTCGGTATCGCCGACAAGGTGGATGCAAAGATTGGAAGAATGTCGTTCGGACAGCAGCAGCGTGTGGCGATGATGCGAGCGCTCTGTCAGCCTTTCGACTTCATCCTTGCCGATGAACCTATCAGTCACCTCGACGACAACAACTCCCGTATCATGGCAGAAATCATGATGGCGGAAGCCAAGGAGCAGGGGGCTGGTGTCATCGTTACCAGTATAGGTAAGCACATGGACTTGCCTTACGAGCATACATTTAAGTTGTAATTTATCATTCAACACTTAACATTCAACAATTCAAAAATGAATTTAGTTTGGAAATTACTTCGTCAGCATATCAGTATACCGCAGTTTGCAGGTTTCGCCTTTGCCAATCTCTTCGGTATGCTCATCGTCCTTTTCGGCTTCCAGTTTTATAAGGACGTGCTGCCTGTCTTCACCCAGGAAGACAGTTTTATGAAAGCCGACTATCTCATCATGAGCAAGAAGATAGGTATGGGAAATACCATCAGCGGTCGCTCCAATACCTTCACGGGTGCTGAGATAGATGATGTCAGAGACCAGAAGTTCGTGAAGAAGGTGGGAAAGTTCACCTCTACGGAATATAAGGTAGATGCCCAGATGGGCGTCAACGGCGTGAATGTACTGAACAGCGAACTCTTCTTTGAGAGCGTGCCCGACGGCTTCGTCGATGTGTCGCTCAAGGACTGGAAGTATACGCCAGGAGCCAAGGAAGTGCCAATCATCCTCCCGCGTACCTATATTAATATGTATAACTTCGGATTCGCCCAGAGTCATTCGCTCCCGAAAATCAGCGATGGACTGATGGGAATGATTGATTTCAATATCCAGATTCAGGCAGCCGGCAAGAAGGAGCAGTTCAGGGGTAAGGTCATCGGATTCTCTTCCCGTCTCAACACCATCCTCGTGCCACAGGCATTTATGGACTGGAGTAACCAGGAGTTTGCTCCAAACCAGAAGAGCGATCCTAACCGCCTCATCGTAGAGGTAGGCAATCCGGGAGACGAGAACATCACCAAATACCTGGATGATAACGGATATGAGGTGGAAACCGACAAGCTTGATGCCGAGAAGACCACCTATTTCCTTCGCATGATGGTATCCATGGTAATGATTATCGGACTGGTCATCTCCATCCTGAGTTTCTACATTCTGATGCTCAGCATCTATCTGCTGGTACAGAAGAACTCATCCAAGTTGGAGAACCTGTTGTTGATAGGCTATAGTCCTGCCAATGTGGCGAAGCCATATCAGGTGCTCACCATGTCGCTCAACCTGGTGGTGCTCATTATCGCCTGGGTCATCCTCTTCTTCGTCCGTGGCTACTACATGGAGTTCATCGAGGCAATCTTCCCTGACATCGAAGAAGGTACCATGCTCCCAGCCGTCTGCTTAGGCATGCTTTTGTTCCTGATAGTCTCTATCCTGAACATCCTCGCCATCCGTCGCAAGGTGATGAGCATCTGGCAGAGAAAGGAGTAGGGGCAGCCCGCCCCTCCTCAGGTCCTCTTCAGGTCCCTCCTCAGGTCCTCTTCAGGTCCTCTTCAGGCCCTCTTCAGGTCCTCTCCAGGCCCTCCTCAGGTCCTCTTCAGGTCCTCTTCTGGTCCGTTTCAGGTCCCCCCCCCCTCAGGTAGCCTAGCCCCCGTTCCAGGCGATTCCATCGCCTGGTATAGAAGGTCAGTCCCCCGAGGCAGCCCTCCGCCTCGAGCCCCTCGAAAAATTATAACCAAACCCCCGTTATAAATAATAATTTAAAGAAAATCTGCGTTATTTCCTTAACGCAGATTTTTTTTATGTTATAAAACACAATTTTTCATGCAGTTGTAACACTTATATCGAATTTTTTGTTTAATTTTGCACCCGTAAACGATATTTGGGGGCTATTCCCCCGTATTATTAATTAATTTTATAAAAAAAGGTATGCAGAAAAGATTGCATTTATTAGTGGCTTTGCTGGCCTTTATGGTTTCAACCGCTATGGCGCAGATTACTACATCTGGCATTAGTGGTAAAGTGACTGCCAATGGTGAGGACATCATTGGTGCAACTATCAAGGCTGTTCACCAACCTTCTGGTACAGTCTATCGCGCAGTGACCAACATTGATGGTCGTTATTCTATTCAGGGTATGCGCCCAGGTGGTCCTTATGTCTTGGAAGTTTCTTATGTAGGTTACAAGACTAAGGAAGTTAAGAATTTTAATCTCTCTCTCGGTCAGAACACCATTCTGAACGAAAGTCTCTCTGAAAACGCAGAGATGTTGCAGGATGTTGTTGTTACTGCTGATCGCAACAACAACATGCGTACAGACCGCGCTGGTGCTACAACAAGTATCAATGCCGACCAGATTGAGGCTGTTCCTACCGTATCACGTAGCATGAACGACCTCTTGAAGTTGACTCCTCAGGGTGCCAATGTAGGTAGCGGTTTCTCTGTAGGTGGTGGTAACTACCGTCAGTCTTACGTTACTGTCGATGGTGCTGCGTTCAACAACGCCTTCGGTATTGGTGGTAACCTCCCAGGCAACGGATCTCCAATCTCTCTCGATGCTTTGGATCAGATTTCTGTATCTTCATCTCCTTACGATGTTCGTTTGAGTGGATTTACAGGTGGTGCTATCAGCGCCGTAACCAAGAGCGGTACCAATGATTTCAAGGGTACAGCTTATATGTACACCACCAATTCTCACTTGCGTGGTAACAAGGTGAGCGATTACGAGTTGAACCGTCTTCAGTCTCACTCTACTACTTGGGGTGCCAGCTTCGGTGGTCCTATCATCAAGGATAAGTTGTTCTTCTTCGCCAATGGTGAGTATCAGAGCAACATCTCTGCCGGTCCTTCTGGCACAGCTCGTGTAAATGCTTCTGATGAGTGGTCTCCATCATCTGGTACTGTTCATCGTCCATTGCAGAGCGATATGGACAATATGCTCAGCTTCCTCAACAAGACCTATGGTTACAACCCAGGTCGTTATCAGGGATATTCTCTTGATACTCCATCATACAAGTTCCTGGCTCGTATCGACTGGAACATCAACGAGAACAACAAGTTGAACTTCCGTTTCTCTAAGAGTCACGATAAGGATTCTTCATCTCCATCCAGCTCTACAACCCCATTCAAGGATTCTGTTATTTATCCTGGTGGTGTTTCTGATGGTGTTACTATCTCTGGCGGTAAGTCTCAGGCAGGCCGTACTGCCAACTCTGGTCTCTACTTCGAGAGTGCCCGCTACTATCAGGAGAAGAACTTTACTTCTTTCGCTGCTGAGTGGAACTCTAAGTGGGGTGGTGTAAACAATGTGCTCCGTGCCACTTACTCTTATCAGGATGAGCCACGTACTTATGTGGGTGGTATGTTCCCAACAGTGGATATCCTGAAGGATGGTGCTTACTATATGGGCTTTGGCCCTGATCCATTCACCGAGGGTAACCTCCGTCAGGTGAAGACATTCGTTGCTACTGATGAGGCTACATGGGCGATGGGTATCCAGAACTTCACTGCCGGTGTTCAGTTTGAGACCAACAAGGCTACCAACGGCTTCGGTGCCGCTTCTGCCGGATACTATGTATTCGAGTCTATGGACGATTTCATGAGCGGTAAGGCTCCTAGAAGCTATGGTGTTACCTTCCCAATGGATGGTTCCAGCCAGTTCCAGGCTACCATGAAGTACAACCAGTTCTCTGCCTATGTTCAGGATCAGGTTAACTTCTCCGACCGTTTCCGTCTCACCGCAGGTTTGCGTTTCGAGTTGCCTATCTATCCAGAGTTGGAGAACTGCTACAACCAGAACTTCGCCAACCTGAAGTGGAAGAACGATGCTGGCGTAGAGTCTCAGTATGCTACTGATCAGCTTCCTGATGCTACATTGACTGTTTCTCCTCGTGTAGGTTTCAACTGGGATATCCTCGGCAACCATAAGTTGGTTCTCCGTGGTGGTACAGGTTACTTCGTAGGTCGTCTGCCTTTCGTATGGCTTGTTTCTGCTGTAAGCAACGCTGGTTGCGGTCAGTACACCTATTATTATAATACTGCATCTGATAAGGGTGCCAAGTATTTGATGGATAAGTTCTATCAGAGCCGTGACGAGCAGGTGAAGATCTTGCAGCAGCAGGGCTTGGCTGTGGATCGTGCCAATGCAGCAGCTCCTTCTACTCCTACCATCATCGACAAGGACTTGAAGATGAATGCTACCTGGAAGACTTCTCTGGCATTGGATGCCAAGTTGCCTTACGATGTTGACTTCTCTCTGGAGGGTATCTATAGCCGTGAGTTCAATCCTGCTACTGTAGTGAACCTCGACCGTTATTGGGATGGAAAGTCATATACGGAGTTGGCTCCTGGTGACAAGCGTAAGTGGTATTCACGCAACTCATCTATCAACCCTTATATGATAACAAATGCTGGTAACAAGGCATACTATTACTCAGTTACAGCATCTTTGGCTAAGAAGTTCGCTTTCGGTTTGAACCTCTCTGCATCTTACACCTATTCAAAGGCTAAGTCTTATGGTGATGGTGTAGGCGACCAGGTTTCTTCAGCCTACTATAACAACCGTTTCTCTGTAAATGGTAACAACGATAAGGAGTTGGGTTATGGTACCTACGTAGCTCCTAACCGTTTGCTCATCTCTGCTTCTTACAAGAAGGATTATGGCCATAACTTCGGTTCTGAGGTTGGCTTGATTTACGAAGGTATGAACATGGGTTATGCTGATGGTTACAGCTGCACACGTTACACTTACCAGTTGACTGGCAATGTGGTTAACGACTACGGTTCTAACGGTTTGGTTTACATCCCAGCTTCTCGCGAGGCTTTGGATAAGTGGAACTTCAAGGACAATGGTAAATATACTGCTGAGCAGCAGAAGGATGACTTCTGGGCTTACATCAACCAGGATGATTATCTGAAGAATCACAAGGGTGAGTATGCTGAGCGTGGTGGTGCTGTAATGCCTTGGCATCATCAGTTGGACTTCAAGTTCAACCAGAACTTCTATCTCAACGTAGCTGGTCAGAAGAACACTCTCCAGTTTGGTGTTGACATCAAGAACCTCGCTAACCTGCTGAACAACAGCTGGGGTCTCTACAAGACAGTTAACAACACCAAGTTGTTGAAGTATACTGCTGGTAAGAATGGTGCTGCTGGTTCATTCCAGTTCCAGAAGAACGGTAAGGATGTATTGTCAAAGACATACACCAACTACACAAGCTTCAACTCTACCTATTCTATCCAGTTCTCTATCCGTTACATCTTCAACTAATAGAGATTTAGAATACGAATTATAAATAAGCGCCCTGAAACGGAAAGCATTGTATATAGAATGCTTTTGCTTTCAGGGCGCTTTCTTTTTGTCCCTTTTCTCCATACTTACTGATATTTTTTATTTGTAACACGTTTTTCTCACGCTAATTTCTTGTTATTTCAAATATTTTAGCTATATTTGCACCATATTGTATAAAATGGGTGAAAAACTTGCCTATTGGCGAGGTGAAACCTAAATTATTAACGAAATAATCTAAAGAAATATGCAGAAAAGATTGCATTTACTTCTGGCTTTGTTCATCCTGACGGTGAACGCTGCCATGGCACAGATTACTACCTCTGGAATCAGCGGTAAGATTACTTCTGATGGCGAAAATGTCATCGGAGCTACTGTTACTGCTACCCACCAACCTTCCGGTACCGTATATCGTGCCGTTACTAATATCGATGGACGATATACCATCCAGGGTATGCGACCAGGCGGTCCTTACAAGGTAGACATCTCCTATATCGGCTACAAGGACAAGGTGATCAAAAACCTCAACCTGAGCCTCGGTGAAACGGAGAATATCTCATGCTCGCTCCAGGAGGATGCCCACCAGCTTCAGGAAGTGGTGGTTTCCGGTAAGGCGGGTCTTGCTGCTTCCCGTACAGGTGCTGCTACCAGTATGACGGCAGAGCAGATCAACAATATGCCTAGCATAACCCATGGTATCGCTGACGTGGCTCGATTGAACCCGCAGCTCACCGTTACCAATTCCGGAAACATGTCGTTCGCCGGTGTCAACAACCGATACAACAACTTCATGATTGACGGTGCGGCAAACAATGACGTCTTCGGTCTGGCATCCAGCGGTAACAACGGTGGTCAGGCAGGTGCTCAGCCGGTATCTATGGAGACTATTGAGCAGATTCAGGTTTCCGTGGCTCCTTTCGATGTGCGTCAGAGCGGATTCACCGGTGGTGCCATCAACGCCATCACCAAGAGCGGTACCAACCAGTTCCACGGTTCGGCTTACTACTATGGCTACAACCAGGACCTCATCGGTACCAAGTATCCTTACCTCGATGGCACGGGTTATGCGCCAAAGTATCAGAAGCAGACTCAGTATAACATGGGTGTCACCCTCGGAGGACCAATCATCAAGAACAAGCTCTTCTTCTTCGCCAACTACGAGCGCACCAACAAGGAGTATCCTAATCTCTATGGTGTAGACTCCGGCAATTCCAAGGTGAATACCGAGCAGGCAAAGGATATTCTCACCATGCTCCAGAATATAGCTGAGAAGCAGGGAGTCAACTTCAACGATTACTACAGTAACCAGGATATCTACACCAAGAGCGATAAGGCAGGACTGAAACTCGACTGGAACATCAACGAGTTCAATAAGTTTGCCATCCGCTGGAGTCTCGTCAAGGCTGAGCAGTTGAGTGGCGGCGGCAGTGCCAGCAGCTTGAACTCATACGGCTACAGCTATCCGTTCAAGAGCAATACCAACTCGTTCATCGCTGAGCTTCAGAGCCGATTCTCTCCAAGTGTGAGCAATGAGGCACGTGTCAGCTTCGTAAGAGTGCGCGATAGCCGTGACATCAAGGCGCATCTCCCGATGATTTCCATCACGGGCGTAGGTAGCGGTTCGGTGAACATCGGTACGGAGCGCAACTCGCAGGCTAACTACCTGAACCAGGACATCTGGACCATCGAGGACAACCTGACATGGCTTCGTGGCAACCATACCTTCATCTTCGGTACCCACAATGAGTTCTACCATTTCAAGAATATGTTCATCTCGGATAAGTTCGGCTCCTATACCTTCAAGGGATACGACAACTTCAAGGCTTATTACGATGACTATATGGCTGGACAGCTGGATCCTAACAAGGCTTACATCAACCAGTACCGTTACGGTCAGGCTAACACCGATGTGACCGGAGACCCTAACTGGGCATCGGAATTCTCTTCCGGTCAGTTCGGTTTCTATGCGCAGGATAAGTGGAATGCCAGCAACAACTTCACCCTGACCTACGGTCTGCGTCTGGATATTCCTGTATTCTTCGATACTCCAGTGGAGAATCCGGAGTTCAACGCCTTGTCAGAGAAGATGGGGTGGGGCTTGAAGACCAACAACAAGCTCAGCTTCTCGCCAATGCTCTCTCCTCGTGTAGGTTTCCGCTGGGACATCAACAACGACCGCAAGTTCATTCTCCGTGGTGGTGCGGGTGTCTTCACCGGCAGAATCCCATTCGTATGGGTTAGCAACAACTTCTCTGGTACCGGTCTGCAGCTCTCTTCTTACGACAGCAACAACTCTTCTACCAAGGGATTGGAACTCATCCTCGACCCTACCAAGCAGAATGCCAATGCCGATAAGATGAAGGCGAGTGCCGGTAGCCAGGATGTGGCTGTATGCGGCAAGAACTTCAAGTTTGCCCAGAATCTCCGTCTCAACCTCGGTTTCGACTTCGAGGCTTTGGGTATCGACTGGACTGCTGAGGCTATCTATTCCAAGACTTTGAACGATATCCTCTACAAGAACCTCGCTCAGGAGCAGAGTGGTCAGACCTTCTCCCAGAAGTACGGATATGAGTGGGACAACCGTCCGCTCTATCAGAGTGTAGTGAAGGGTACACCTATCGCTGGTGTCTATGCCCTTGGCAATACATCCAAGGGTTATACCGTCAACCTCTCCCTGAAGGCTGAGAAGCATTTCAACTTCGGTCTAGACCTGATGGCAAGCTATACCTGGACCCGTTCACGCAGTGCTGCCAACGGTGGTTCTTCTGTAGCCAAGAGTAACTGGACCTACCAGTATACCCATCGCGACTGCAACGACCTGGAGGTGGGCAACTCTGCCTACAATGTGCCTCATCGCATCCAGGCTTCTGCTTACTACCATATCAAGTACGGTCATCAGAAGCAGTGGCAGACTACTCTCGGTGTCATCTACCAGGGTAAGAGCGGTTCTCCTTATACCTATTATTATTATGGAGACGTAAACGAAGACGGTTCCAAGGGTAATGACCTGTTCTACATCCCAACTGATGCACAGATTGACAAGATGCGCTTCGAGGAGACCAAGTACAACAAGAATACCTTCACCAACCGTATGTTTGGCGACAATCATGGCGACAAGCTTACCCAGGAGATGCAGCGTGAGATGTTGAAGAAGTGGATCGCTGACGATTCTTATCTCAGCAAGCACCGTGGCGAATACTACGAGCGTTATGCTGACAATCTGGCTTTCGAGCATCACTTTGATGTTCACTTCGGTCAGAAGTTCAGCTTCAAGGTAGCTGGTCAGATCAATTCCATCGAGCTGACCTTTGATATCCTCAACGTGGGCAACCTCCTGAACAAGGATTGGGGTCATACCTACGGTGACGGCTTCGGTACTTACTATTCACCTGTCAACTATCAGGGTGGTGGTGTCTACCAGTTCACCGGTGCTTATGCCTACAAGAGCTATAGCGATTACTACAGTCGCTGGCGTGGTCAGGTTGGTTTGAAGTATACCTTCTAACCCCTGCCGTTTTATACAAATAGTAAGTCCCTAGTGTCGACAAATGCGATACTAGGGATTTTTTGTTCCATACGCCTTACTAGGCAAAAGCTTTAAAATATGCCTACTTTTGATGTATGAAATGTTTCCAAATAGGGCGTTTTTTGGTATAAAATGTATTTGTTTACACATTTTAACCAAACTACCCCCCCATTTCCGCAAATTCTTCATATATTTGCAGCGACCAAACAATAAGGTCCTAGATTTAGAAAAAGCAAATGATAAAGTAAGAACTTCAAAGCAAATGATGAATTGTAAGTAAAAGTATACCCGGTAATAAACTAGAGATGCAATCACTGTATACTCAAGATTGAACTAGATATACTAAACAAAAATGATATAAACCGAAATATAAATTTAACCATTAATAATTATGTGTAAAACAATGGTGATGAAAACGTCTTTAGCTATCATGCTACTGATGTTGATCTCGATGAAGGGCTTTTCGCAGAACATTGGGGTTAAGAGCAATTTGCTGTATTGGGCTACAACAACACCCAATATCGGATTAGAAACTGCAGTAGGCAAGAAGCATACCGCACAGGTATTTGTCGGCTTCAATCCTTGGAAGCAGTCGGGAGGCGACCAGTCCAGTCTACGTCACTGGCTCGTGATGCCGGAATACCGCTATTGGTTCTGTCAGAACTTCAATGGCTGGTTCCTCGGTGCTCATGCCATGGGTGGACAGTTCAATGCCGGAGGCGTCAAGCTGCCTTTCGGTATGTTCAAGGACTTGCGCGACCATCGCTACGAGGGATGGTACGTAGGTGGTGGCATTACCGCTGGTTATCAGTGGCCACTTTCCAAGCATTGGAACCTGGAAACATCTATCGGTCTCGGCTACGACTACATCCAGTACGACAAGTTCAAGTGTGGCAACTGTGGTGAGAAGGTGAAATCTTCCCACGACAACTATGTGGGTCCTACCAAGGCAGCCCTTTCCCTCATTTACATGCTATAAACCTCTTTAACATTAATGATCATGAAACTTTCAAGAAATACCACCTATTTATTATATGCAGCCTTCTTGATGGCTCCAGCTACAGCTCTGGCGCAGAACTGCCAGGAGGTGAAGTTGGCTTCCGACAAGATCAAGGTGAGCAATGTGCAGGTGGCGCAGCAGAACAACGCTCTTTCCGTTTCGATGGATCTGAACCTCGATTCGCTCTATCTTCCTTCCAATCTCCAGCTGGTCTACACTCCTGTTTTCAAGACCCGCCAGGGAGACATCAAGATGCCGGAGATAGTCATCAACGGTCGACGCCAGCAAATCATGTTCGAACGTGGGGTAGGCAAGAAGCAGCTCAATCTTTCTCCTGAAGCATTGGTGGTTCGCCGAACCAACAAGAAGGTTCAGACCGTCAATTACTCTGCTTCCATTCCTCTTTCAGGGCAAGTGAAGAACTACGATCTCAACATGCATGAAGATCTTTGCGGATGTGGCAATATGGAAGAAGGCAACGATTTCAATCTCCGCCATCGCCGTCAGCCACAGGCTGTCTTCGTCCGTCCGGCAGTAGAAGCCGTCAAGGTTCGCCATCTCGACAAGCGTGCCTACATCGACTTCCCGGTCAACAGGATAGAGCTTCATGCCGACTACCGTCGCAATCCGGCTCAGTTGGACAGCATCGTAAGAACCATCAATGCCCTGAAAGATGATAAGAACCTGGAGGTGAGCGGAATCAACATTCATGGTTATGCTTCTCCGGAGAGTCCTTACAGCCATAATGATTATCTGGCAAAGAACCGTGCCAAGACCCTTACCGATTATGTTCGCCGTATGGTAGCCCTGCCAACCCAGCTCTTCACCGTTTCTTCTACGGCAGAGGATTGGGAGGGTCTCCGCAACTATCTCAAGGAGAGTAACCTGGAGCATAAGGCAGAGATTCTGGCAATCGCCAATGATGAGAAGATGGATCCGGATGCCCGTGAGCAGAAAATAAAGAAGCTGTATCCATCAGAGTATCGCTTCATGCTTGATACCTGGTATCCTGCCCTTCGCCATTCCGACTACCGTATCACCTATAAGGTAAAGCCATTCGATGTGGCTGAGGCAAAGGAGATTATCAAGACCAAGCCACAGCAGCTCAGTCAGGAAGAGATGTTCCTGGTGGCTCAGACCTATGAGCCTGGCAGCAAGGAGTTTAACGACGTGATGGAGATTGCCGTCCGCATGTTCCCTGAGAACGAGACAGCTAATCTCAATGCCGCCAACACCCGCCTGAATGCCGGTGATGCCGATGGAGCCAAGTTCTATCTTGACAAGGCAGGCAACAGTCCAGAAGCTCTGAATGCCCGAGGTGTCTACGAGTCCTTGAAGGGCAATGACCAGCAAGCTCGCCATTACTTCGGCTTGGCAGCCAAGGCTGGTGTCAAAGCAGCTCAGGAAAATCTGGAAAATCTATAAAAGGTAATAAATAGAAATAAAAATATTAATCAAATCAAATTATATCAAGTATGAAAAAATCGTTATTGTTTTCCGCAGTATTGGCAGGTCTGATGCTCGGTTCTTGTTCAAGTAGTGATGATTTGGCGGGTGGTAACACTCCTGCTAATCAGGATGGTAATGGCTATGTAGCATTTACAATTAATTTGCCTACTCAGCCAAGTACACGTGCCGGTAGTTTTAACGACGAATTCAAGGATGGTATGGCTAACGAGTATGCCGTTAAGGATGCTACACTCCTTTTGTTCCAGGGTGCAACTGAATCAAGTGCTACTTTTGTGGGTGCTTACAAATTGAGTACCGAACCTTGGACCTCACCTGCTGGTGATCAAAACATCACAACCACTTCCAAGAAGATTGTAAAAAAGATTGACAAGTCAGGTACTGACATGAAAGCTCTTGTTGTATTGAACAGCAATGGAGTTTTCACAGTAGATGAAGCTGCAAATTCCTTGAAATTAAATAATGGCACTGGTACTGATTTTGCTGGAACTTATGCTGATTTTGTTAAGGCGGCTGATGCCACATCAGGTGCAAACTTGACAAAGACAGGTTTCTATATGGCAAATGCTCCTTTGTGTAGTAAAAAGGGTGATGATTTAGACCCTGCAACTGGTACAGTTTCAACTTTGACGGACTTAACTGGTAAAATCTATGATACAGAGGCTGAAGCATTAGCAGGTGCGGCTGCTCAGGTTTATGTAGAGCGTGCTGTAGCTAAGGTAACAGTTAACAAGGGTTCAGTAACAGAGGCTACTACAAGTACATCTACATCTGTCCCATTTGCAGTATTAGGCTGGGCTATTGATAACTTTAACAAAACGACTTATTTGGTTCGTAACACAGAAGATTTTGACACATGGAAGAGTTTCTCTTCTAAAGGACTAACACCTCCTAAATATCGCTTTGTTGGTGGAGCTGCTGTAGCAACAGATTTGTATCGTACTTATTTCGCTAAGGATGTTAATTATGATACAGATTACTCTGCTGGTATTTTGGAACGTGCTACCAATTTCGTAAATACTTATGGTGATACAAATCCACAGTATTGCTTCGAAAACACTTTTGATGTACCTCACCAGAATGAGAACTTGACAACTCTTGTAACAATCAAGGCTAAGTTGAATGGTGGCACTGGTTTTTATATTGTAGGAGGTGATCAGACCAAACTCTATCTAAAAACAGAGTTAGATAAACTGGTAAAAGAAAAGTTCTTGAATACTGAAGCTACATGGGTTACAGAAAATGTTAAGGATGCTTCAACAACAATTGGTGAAGGTGACCTTACTTTGACTTATGATAAAGATGAAGCAGGTGTAATCCACTTGACAGGAGTTACAGTAGATGCATCTAAGTTAAAGTCACCTCATGCTCCATTACCTGCTACTTATGTTGCAGATGTAGAGGCTGCTGTTGGTTCTATGGTTTATTACAAGAATGGTGTTTCATATTATACAGTACGTATCAAGCACTTTGGTGACGACTTGACTCCTTGGAAAAAGAATGAACTTGGTGTTGAAGCTGGTAAAGTTTACCCAACAACAGATCAGGCAGAAAACTGGTTAGGCCGTTATGGCGTTCTCCGTAACAACTGGTATGATATCACCGTTCAGGGTGTTAAGGGATTAGGTTCTGCTACCGTTCCTGAGCTGACTGGTACTACCGATGATGAACTTGATTCTTACATTGCTGTTCAGATCAATGTCCTCTCTTGGGCTAAGCGTACACAGAATGCTACTTTGCACTAAGATGTAAGTATGATAAAAGATAAAATATAGAAAACAATAATTGATTAGCGATATGATAGCGCAGAAGATAAATAAATGGTTAAAGGGTGTCATGGCAGCTGCCATGACCCTGACCGTCGCGACCTCATGCCACGATATGTGGCACCAGGATTACAGCGATTGTCCTAATGGTGTATATGTGAAGTTTAAGTATGATTATAACCTCCAGCGTGCCGACATGTTCAATGACCATGTCGGACAGGTAACGCTGTATGTATTCGACGAGAACGGAAACTATATAACCCAACAGACCGAGACGAATTCTGCGCTATCATCGCCTCTCAAAGATCCAAATTATGTGATGCACGTCGAGAACCTACAGCCAGGTAAATATCAGTTCCTTGCCCTTGCCGGACAGAATGCATACGCCGACCAGTTAACTTCAGGCCGTGCCAAGTTCGTTCGTACTGCTCCAACGGCTACAGATGATAAGATGCAGGAACTGGAAGTGAATCTCGACCATGAAAACAAAGGTGAGTATGATGAGGTTATCAACAACAGCCTCCCGCTCGATACCCTCTGGCATGGTAAACTGCTGGAGGCAGTAGAGGTATCATCCTCAAAACCTTCTTATGCAACCATCTCTCTGGTGCGTGATACCAAGAAAATCAATGTGGCGCTTCGTGACCTAGACTCTCCACAGGATATGGATGTCAACGACTATACAATGACCATCGAAGACCATAATGCCCGCATCCTTTGGGATAACTCTCTCGATGAGAGCCGTAAACTCATTTATACCCCTCATGCTACATGGAACACGGTAGATGAGGACGAGCAGGGCAAGATAGCCCATGCTGACTTTATGACCTCCCGCATTCTGAAGCATGAAGATTACAACCAGGATGGCCGACTCATTATCACCAATAATGAAACCGGAACAAAGGTTGTGAATGTAAATCTTCCTGACCTCCTGAGTCGTCTTCGTACCAGTGAGGAGTACAGTTACAGTGCACAGGAATTCCTAGACCGTGCCTACGATTACAAACTTCAGTTCTTTATCCAGGGCGGCAAGCTCAAGTATTGCTACATCACCATCAGCGTGAATGTACTGAGTTGGAGCAAGCGCATCCAGTTCGAAGAACTCAATTAATATGTCCTACCCGGCTTCCCATAAGCCGATTCAAAAAAAGAAAGTGTATGTTTAAGATAAAGACAATAACCCTCTCATTGCTAGCCCTTTTGCTGGTGATGTCGTTCGCATCCTGTGCGAGTGACACTACTAGTGATTTGCCTCTGCCAAGCAAAGATATGAAGGCATATCTGCAGGTAAAGGTAACGGTGGAAGGTAGTGGAGATACACGAGCGAGTAGGGCAACTACGGAACCTCAAGGAGGTGAAGATGGTAATGGTAGAGAACCAGGAATCAATAAAGAAAATGATGTCAATTCCCTTACCGTCTTACTATATAAATCTGATAAAGAAGACTTGTCAGAAGATGATGCTACAATAGATTATGTATATACATTTACCGGTTTAAAGTCATCATCATCTACTGGTGGTGTAACTTATACTACTGGTCCACGAGAAATAGATGCTGCAATTGTCGGCAAGAATTATCATGTGATAGTGATTGCCAATGCAGACGATATGACTTCCAGATGTAAAGGAAAGATTAGTGAAGTAAGAGATTTGCAGATGTCGAAGGTGTGCACCCGAGATGCTGATATTACAAATTTCTCAAACTTCATCATGTCATCAAAGACGGATGCTATGATAGATTTCACCAAGGAAGGTTCAGAAACAGATCCTTATGTGGTAGATGTAAACATCGAGCGCCTGGCTGCCCGTATCGACATCATTCCAAATGCTACTTATGTTGATACAGATAAAGGTTATTATTATAATGTAATGGATGGAACGAATGTAATAGGTGGCTTTAAGCTCGAATCTGTTACTCCTACCAAGGTTATGACAAAGGGAGAATACCTGATAAAGCGAGTTTCTTCAGATAAAGATGTATCTTCTGTTACTTATTTCGGAGAGGAAAAAATGGATGCTACTACTAAGGCTTCTACTAATTATGTGGTTTGCCCTTGGACAACGGATCGTGCAGGTCTTACTCTCTCGAATGCCGAAGGTCCTACATCTCTATATAATGTAAAGAATACAACTTCTACCAGTACAACAGATCCAAGTTATATCCTCGATTATGTGATGGAGAATACGACCACCGATAATAAAGAGGACAATTCTACAGGCCTTATCTTTAAAGGCAAGTATTATGAAGAAACAGAATGGGATGCAACCATGAAACAGCCTAAAGCTGGTTCTATAGGAAAAGAAAAGGAATATACCTATACGCTCCGTCATAGCGACCCTTCAGGAAGTGGAACCATCTCTGACCCGATGCATTTTGGTGTAGTCCGCAACAACATCTATCAGGTAAAGGTAGAAGGCGTTGAAGGTAAGTCAAAAGGTTTGAAGTTGACCATACATGTAGTCCCTTGGGCACATTACGACCATGGGGAAGTAATATATTAAACTCTAAGATTAATTTACAAAGTATAACTAAAATGAGAAAACATATAATGAAATATATGACTTGCCTGGTGATGCTGCTTCTGACTTTTGCAGCATGTTCGCCAGATAGTGATGCTTCTGATCCGGGAAGTATCACCAACAAGACATATACTCTCCATTTTAATCTGTCTCCAGTATCAGGAAGTTCGGCTTCTTCCCGTGCAGAAACTTATACTGCAGGAAGTCCCAATACATGGGAGGACGGTTCTAAAGAAGAGAACATGAAGAGTTGGACAGTTGTCTTTGTAAAGTCGTCTGATGGAACGGTAGCGAAAGTTGTTAAGCAGCCATCCGTAGCAGAAGGCAAAGATAAGAAAGATGATGTAACTGTTACCGGTTTGGAAGCAGGAACTTATTCGGTCTATTCTTTTGCCAATATATCAGATGCAGAACTCGGTCCGATTACGGAGGGCTCTCCTTCTCCTAACTTCGATTCCAAATCATTTGCTGTCAATGGTAATGATATGGATATTAAAGCGAATGGTATTCCTATGAGCAATAAACAGGAGGTAACTATCGGCTCTGACGGCCAACCGGATGTCAAGGATTTATATGTAGTAAGAATGCTATCCAAGATTACTCTCAAGTTCCGCAATATGACAGGTCAAGATATTACCGTAAATAATGTGAGTATCAGTGATATTACAAGCAATCCTGCTACAGGAACAGAAAATGTCAAGTTGCTTCCTGCAACGCCAGTTTCATCTGCGAATGTTGCCCAAACGCCAAATTTGGTAGAAAATGCTAAAAGAGATGATTTTACACATGCGATTGGTTTGACAGTAACCAAGGACGCAACCGATTATGATACAGATAACAGCCGTTCGGTTTCTTTCTATGTCAACGAGAGTCAAGCCGGCAATGCTTATCCTTACTTTGTAGTAACGCTCGAAACGAACGTTGGTTCACAGAGATACTTCATGTATACCGACTGGAATCAGATAGCCCGCAACGACCATCATGTCTTAAAGTTGGCGCTGAGCGATTACAAGCTACGTCTCAAGGTAGAGGACTTTGGATCTATCGGTTCGGCTCCGTCATTGAAAGATGACGGCAAACAGCTCAATCTCATTTTCCATGATTTAGAGGAGTTCCATATCGTTCCTTCTGTTACAAAGTATAGTGATGGTTCATCTGTCCCTTTCACTAATCTTGAATGGACGAAACTTTCAGAATCGGAGACAGATGCAGAGAAAAATGCCTTCTTGACGAAACCATATATCGTAACTGGTGAAAATAGAATAGAGGCAGAAACCTTAGGTGAGTTAGGCAAGAAGATAGGTCCTATCATCTATCAGCTTTCAGTAAAAGTGGATGATGGAACTACAACTGCACCAACGCTGGTATATCGGGTAGCAATCTCTCAGGATTTAACCTGGTACTCAGCAAGGCGCCATAACGGTGCATTTTGGATATGTAAACAATAATACTAATATTAAAAAACATTGAAGCTTATGTTTAAGTCTAAGATTTTTAATAGTGTAATGAGATATATGTTGGTAGCAATGCTTGCATTGCTGCCAAATACTATATGGGGAATAACGGAGAAGAATATGGTGACGCTGTGTGATGGAAACAGCATAACATTTTCTAATATAGGTGAATATCTTACGGCAGATGATTACTCGGCATGGTATGTGCTTGATGCGGCTGGCAACCAAGTGGATATTTCTTCTTGGACTTATAATAATACATCGACTGTTTGGGGTGAGGTGAAAGTTGAAGGTAAATTTCTTGTTACCAAGAAGCCATGGGGCATCGAGAGCTATCGTAACTGGACTTGGACATCAAATTTAACTTCTTTAGCTGGATATAAAGTAGTGGTTCTCACTTCTACTAATGAAGAATTGTACAATAATCCTAGCGAGTCACTGGCTGAAGGTAAGACTATATTCAATCTGGTATCTAAGAATGAACTTCCTACTTTTAAGACATACTCTGGTTCAAACAGTTCAGAGAAATTAGTAACTGTTGCTGATGCAGATTTGCAAGGTGGTTCCATTTCTATTACTGATTTAGGTGAAACACTTGCAGACTTTGGCATTTGGGATAAAAGTGCGGATTCTAATGGCTTAATGGTAAGCAAGAATCCTTTCTATCTCCGTCTATCTGTTGTTGATAAAGATGGAAATCCCGTTACAGATCTTAGGGGTTTTACTTTTAAAAAAAATGGTTCTGAAATTTCTGATACTCAATTAGGTGGTCATGAGTGGGGACTAGCATGTTATAAAAATGCTAAAGGCGTATATTGTCTTCGTGATAAGAAAGAAAATAATTTAGTTTCTTTCTCAGAACTCAACTTTACCATATCTTGTCCTAGTGATAAGAAGATCGATGATTATAACGTTGTGGTATATGTTGGTAATGAACAGCCAAGTATCTCGGACAATCTGATTATGGAAGAACCTACATTAGTAGGTAGGGTAAACTATACCATTTTGAGTCAAACCACATTTGATGCAATTAAGTTGACTCCTTCTACAGAGCCTACAGGTGCTGCTGTCCGTAATGTTTCTTCCATTGTTTTAGGTACTAATTTAAATGTAGATCTTACTTCTAAAGATAATTTGAAGTTTATCAAGGAGCAGTTAAGTTTATCTGAAACTCAGAATTTTGGCAAGTTATATGTTCGTTGGGCTATTAAAAAGAAGGATGGCTCAGCCATAACCGGTGTGTCTTCTAAAGGAGCCCTAAAGCAACAGGAAGGTATGTACTGGACCTGGTATTCTGATGATGCATCAAGCTCTTTTGTTAATGCATTGAATGCTAATTTCGTAGTTCCAGAAGGACTGGATATTAATGATGTTGACATTTCTTGCGTCATCTCAGATGAATTGCCAACTACAGAGTATGGCTTTGTAACAAAAGAACCTGCTTTGAAGGCAAAGTTTAATGTGCAGCTTTTGGATAAGTACAGCATGCCTTTCAATCATTATGTAGGCCATGCTAATACTGCATTTGACGAAAATGACATGCAGCAGACTGCAGAATGGGAGTACTATGTCTATGTGAAAGATGCTAATGAGCAAGTAGAGTTAGTGCTGCCTTTCGATGATTATAAAGGTAGCAGTGACCCTCTTGAGCCACAGGGCTATTTCAGATGGTATGATTTTAACAAAGATAGAGCTAGCGCTAATTTACGTGCAAATACAGGTACTCTTCTGCATAACATAAAATCTGGAAGTGAGGACTATGGTTTGTTTGCTTATAATCTTTATCCTGCGTTTCCGACAAGCAGTAAAATTGGTGTTACATATATTGCACCTACAGGAGCTTCGTCTGATGATTGGGCAGGTGAAGATATTGCCTGTGATATAAGCCGTTATATTGATGGTTTGGATGCAACAAAAACTTATCTGGTACACGAGCCTACGCTCTCTATCAGATACATTTTCCATATCCGTTCTGCCAAGAAGTTAGCTGACAATATTATGAATACGGCTATTGGAAAAAATTCTCAAAGAGCAGGTTATAGAACTTATGAGGATGGAAAGTATTTGACTGTTGGCATGAAGGATGAAAATTCTACTTTGACACTTCGACTGGATTTATCAGATGCTAAGAAATATTATTTCCATCCATTGGCTGATGGTATATATGAGAACGATGGAGCTTTTTCGGGTTTCACTAAACGAGTATATTATGTAGATGAAAAGGACAAACTCGTAGAATCCAACTTCGATAAAACAAAATTATGCCATGCAACTAAGATAGAATGGTGGGCATATGATAAGACCAAGACCTATTGTCTATGGTTAGGTACCAAGACCGACCGCTTCTTTGATTTGAAGATGAATAATCTTAACACAAGCTGGATGTCTGTATATAAAAGTGGGGCTAATAAGACTTTTACATTTACCTATGGAGATCCTGTGTACATCGTTGCATATGCTATGGATGATGAAAATCACCGTTGTCCAATTGCCAACTTTGATGTTCGATTTATGAATAATCATCCGATGACTAAAGAAGAGATAGTTAAAGAAGGTTTGAATAATAGACTGATTAGTTATCTTGATGAGCATTATAAAATGGCTACCAAGCCAATTACATTTGATGATGATGATGTAGAACAGACTGTGGCTGCTCCTACAAATCCGAATGACAACCAGGACCGATTACCATCTAAATGGGATCGTCGTGCTTATAGTTTCGTATATCGTGATTTGATTGACTACGATGCTACTAATTATAATGGTTTGGATAAAATCGGTCATTCTCCACTTCATGGAGATTATTGCTTGTATAAGTCCGCAAATCTTAGTGGTGTTTCTACGTCTAGTGAAAAATATCTTTGGTGGGATACTAATACCTTATATGATAAGACGTATGAGATGACCAATGGTTCTCAATATGGTCATTTCCTCTATGTGGATGCATCTGATGAAAGTAGAAAAATTGCTGCTGCAGATTTCACGGCAGATCTTTGTACAGGACAGCAGCTTATCTTCATAGCGGGCGTTGCTAACATGACAGGAGCGGAAACCAAACCACAGATTATGTTTAAACTATTTGGTGTTAACAGAAATGTCAATGGTGATATTGTTGATAAACACCTGATACATAGTTTTTCATCTGGTGATTTTAAAGATAATGTAAAAGGCTTGAAATCAATGACTTGGTATCAAGTGTACGGAAAGATTACTTTGCAAAAAGAATCAAATGTAGAGCAGTATTCTGATTTCCGGTTGGAGATAGATAATTACTGTAAAGGAACTCAAGGTGCAGACTATGCCGTAGATGATATCCGTATGTATCTTGCACCTGCTAAGGTCCAGGTGATTCAGGAAAAGCCAATTTGTGATAACGCTAAGTTTGGTTCTGTTAAGTTGAAAATACGTGCTATCCACGAGACATTGAATGCTATTACCGGACATAAAGGACAGACTAAAATATACTTCCGTTTTGTCGATGAGAAGGGAACGCCAGTAGAAGGTAATGATGAGAGTAATCCTTATTATCAGACGATACAGGAGCATACTTCAGATGCATCAAAGAATATTACTTACAAGAGCAATAAATATGGAGCTGTTGACGTATTCGATTCAGAGGAAACTTGCAACCAGTATACTATAGATGGTACTCCTATGCTCGAGAAGGATAGCGAAGGTGAAACTTATATCGTTATCAGTAATAGATATTATCCTCTTGAAGTAGGTAAGAAGTATTACGTATCTGTTGCTACAGAAACTCCTGACGCAACAGGCAACTCTAATTGGGGTTCACCTGCTGAAGTCTGCTCGGTATATAGTAACTGGTTTGAAATGGTTAGCCAGCATCCAATCATTACTGATACCAAGGGCAATATCGTAACGGATTATAAGATTCCTTGCGATCAAGCTGACAATTATGAGGTTAAAATCAAGGGACAATTGACAACAACTGACCCTTATAATGGTGGTAAGATTACATTGGATGGTGTTAAGTTCATCTGGTATATCGATGGTACTGGTGAAACAAATAAGGTGGATCCTTCTGCACCTGCCAGCAATGAAATCACCATCAGTAAGGATAAGCTTACTTTGGGTACGACTCATAATATATATATGCTGCCTGAAGGAACTCAGAATAAAGATGGCTATATTCCATATACAATCAATGGTAAAGAATATCTGTTGTGTCCTAGTGCCATACCTGTCCCATTACGTGTGATGAAGGATGGACCACAGCTTAACTTCGGTTTCAATGATGTGGATTATCCATTCAATGATGGAAGTTATGAGGCTTCGCTTCGTATCGGTTTGCCACAGCTGAAGAAGTTGAAGGCTTCTAAGGGATATTTGAAGGTACCTCTTCATAGTGCTACGATGAGAGATGGAACAGCTATTACTGAACCTCTTACTTTCATTGATGATAGTAGTACTCCTGCTGTTAAATCGAAGAGCGTAATTGTTGCATCTACTAATGATCCTTTATGGGAAAATAAGTTGAATCAAACGGTTGCAACATTGGAGAACGAAGAGCTGCCTGCTTTTAATAAAACGACTCAGGCTACTCTCAACCTCAAGTTTGAAAATGATGCAGTTGCTAATTTCCACGAGGGATATTACTATGTTCTCCGATTCGTTTACGAGAAGAGTGCTGCTTCTGCGGGAACTACCTACTGCCCAGGCGAGTCTTATCTCAAGGTGAAGATTGTACCGGAGTTCATTACCTGGACTCCTACTGCAGATGGCGGTATGAATGCCAACTGGAATAATGATGATAACTGGCATCGCTCATCTTCTACAGAATTGTATGATGATAAGTATACAGATTATCTGGCTTATGGAAGCAGTGTGTCGGGTACGCCAACTTCTGCAAAGGATATTCCTACTCAGAACAGCTATGTGCCAATGAAGTTTACCAAGGTAACCATCGGCAATCTGAATGGTTTGCCATTCCCTGACCTCGGTAATGTGGTTTACCGTAGCACCAATAAGATTGCTACCAAGCTGACCAATGGCAAGGGTAATGAGGCTACGAAGTATATCCAGTATGATATCATGGCGTTCTGGAATGAGGAAGATGATGCCAATAAGGGATTGGAAGCAGGTAATCTGAAGTGCGAGAAGTTCTATGGCAATACCTGTCATCAGATTTACTTCAAGCCTCAGGGCGAGCTTCGCGACCAGTGCTATCTTGTATATGACAAGGCTTGGGTAGAGAAAGAGCTGGAGCCTAACAAGTGGTACACCATGGCTTCGCCTCTGCAGTATATCTACGCCGGTGATATGTATGTGCCAGCAAGTAATGGCCGACAGGAAACCAAGGCGTTTACGGATATCAAGTTTGATGATAAGGCTGCTGATGGTACTACTGCTGTGTATAGCCGAAGTAAGTATCCGGTTTATCAGAGAGCGTGGATGAAGAGCGGAGTAGAGGAGATCACACCTGAGAGTTATCCTGCATCTCATTATCCTGAAGGTGTAAAGACTGATGATATGAATCTCAATCTCGGCTATTGGAGCCACGTATATAATAAGGTGGACGAGAGATATGCAGCAGATGGAACAACATTCGGTGGCTTCGCTATCAAGGCTGGTAATGCGCTCTTACCAAAGGATAAGACTGAGAATGCGCTCCTCCGTTTGCCGAAGGCTGATACAGAATATCAGTACTTCGATTATAACGGAACTGGGAACTCTTCAAGCCAAACTTCGGTTACGAAGGATCCTAAAGGTCGTGGCAGACTTCTCGTTGCTTTCAACAACGATGAGAAGCATCTCGCAGAGAAGACTCAGAGTTTAGGAACTGATAATAACAGCGGATTCTATCTCGTTGCCAATCCATATACCTGTTCTATCTCAATGGCTAAGTTCTTCGAGGCTAATACTGGTTTGCAGAACGCTATTTGGATTGTAGAGAAAGGTGATGTAAAGGCTATTTCTTCTACAGAACCGGATAAGCAGAACTATGCTATCCAGCCTACCCAGTCGTTCTTTGTTAAGAAGAATGCTGGCGCTGCTATTAGAGAAGTAAGATTCACTTCTACGATGTGTGTAGACCGCACCATTACTCCTGGCCTGCTGATGGCATCAGACTATGTAAAGAGCATTGAAGCAACGACAGAGAATTCAAACGGCCAGACGTCTAGGGCACGCATCGCCTTGCGTCCGGAGGCTTCTGATGATTATGATGAGCAGGAGGATGTGGATCTTCTGTGCGATCAGAACCTGAGTGGTATTCCGCAGGTTTATACCGTGGCTGGTTCTCAGGCTGTGGCTGTGAATGCTACTCCTAAGATTGAATGGATGCCAATGGGTGTCATCATGGAGAATGGTGAAAAGAACGAAATGGTGAACCTTGACTTCAAGGGTGTTGCCAAGCTCGATGCTCCGCTTTATCTCTATGATGCTGCCAACGGACAGTATACCGAGTTGCAGGATGGCAATGAGGTGAGCATTCAGGCAAATGAGCATGGCAGATACTTCCTGACACAGACTCGTGGTACTACCGGTATTCAGCAGATTGAGGCTGAGGCTGAAAGTAATCAGTTGAAGGTTTATTCACCTGCTGCAGGCATGATTGTTGTATCTGCCTTGAATGGTGAGAAGTTGGGTAGGGTAGAGGTATTTACCTTGGATGGCAAGAGGGTTCACAGTTATCAGTTGCCTGATAAGCAGAGAATGATTCTCCGTGTTCCATCCGGAGTATATATCGTAAAGGCATCCACCCAGTCCTGTGCTCAGGCTAAGGGACAGAAGGTTGCCGTAAGATAGGAGAAGCTTGGTTTGACAAGTTTATAATAGTTGATAAAAAACGAAAAGAGGGTGTATCATGAATTTATGATGCACCCTCTTTTATTCGTATATTAAAGATATATTGTCGGAAAAGACAGGATATATTTCTTAGTTATTTAGTATCTCCGGCCGCACAACAGCTGTTGTGCGCTTGCATAACAGCTGATATGCGCTCGCACAACAGCAGATGTGCATGCGTTGCCCAACTGTTATGCTCTTTTTATTTGTTGTTTTGAAACATGGCTATTTCACGTTCAAATGTAGAAATAATCATTTCTAATTGAGGGTGTAAAATAGGTACAATTATTGATACGTAATTTGGACAGCCTTCATCTATAACTGTTGCTGTTCTAATTGCATATTTCTTTTTCTGTTCATAGCCATTAAACCAGCGTAAAAACAATCTGTCTCGTTGAGCCTGTTGTTCATTGGCTGTATCACAAATATATAGAAGGATATCTGGATTTTTTCTGAAAAATTCTTCTATAACAAGGATAACCGTTTGTTGAATCTTTTTGTCATTGGGAGATTTTTTCCTACTTCTGTTTGTTATGCGAAACCAATAGGCTTTTAGATTGAGCATATCATCTAATTCAAATGCTATTGAATAGAGGATATTATAGTCTGTTTTAAACATAATCTCCCCTTCTTCATACCAAACAGGATATGGAGCAAGAATATTGATTTGGCTTAAATCTAAGGTTTTCATAGTTTAAGCCAAATCATAAAGATGTGAGTCATTTACAAGTTTTATCTGTTCTTGTAAATCATCTAATTTCTTGTTCATTTTATCTTCCCATTCTTGTTTGCGCTTTTTCTCCCGACGCATAGCTGCCAAAAAGGTTTCTCTTGTAAATAAAACATTGTCTGTCATAATCTTTGTCTTTAAACGTAAATCTGTCTGCAAATATACGCTGTTTTTTTGTAATCTCCAAACTTTTCCTGACTTTTTTCTTCCTTCTCTATATGAACAAATCCTTCTTCGGCATATCTGCCATGAACTGCTTGCGGAGCTTCTCAAAGAATGCCACGGTGTCGTTGCTGAAGCCGTGACCCTTCCAGGTGGAGGTGTTGGTGATGAGAATCCAGCACTGACCGTCGGGGTACTTCAGGACAATGGCAGAGGTGCCGGCAAGAGAGCCGGTACGAATCCACGGACCATTGCTCTTTGGGGTGTAGTTCCAACCGATGGAATACTGATGGTCGGGCTGCTCGGTAGTCATGAACTGGATGCTCTTCTTGCTGAGGATGTCCTTGACATGTGGCATACCGTCGATGCTGGCGATGAGACGGCTCAGTTCGGCTGCTGAACCACACCATGCTCCGGCACCTGAGAGACGTGGAAGGTCGGTATCGCCATAACACTTTTCTACCATTCTGCCACTGTTGTTGTATTCATATACCGGGATGCTGCCCTGGTGCATGTAATATTTCGTCTCGTTAGGACGGCGGTCCTTGTAGTAGGTGCCGGCAATATGCATGTCGTAGCATCCGGCAGGCTGGAGCACGTACTTCTGCATGAAGTTCTCGTACTTCATTCTGCTCTTCTTCTCGATAATCATCGAGAGAATCATGTAGCCCAGATTGCTGTAGCATTTGCCCTCGCCCGGCGTATAACCCAAATGGCGCTTCAGGAGAATCTTGAGCAGGGTCTTATGGTCAGGAGGTGTAGTGAGATGGTTCTGCATCATGATGTAGCGGGTAGAGGATACCGGGTCGCCGGCATAGTTGTTGAAACCTGCCTGATGGCGCAGCAGCTGTTCTACGGTGATGTTGTAGTAGCGCTGGTCCTTGATACTGTTATTGTAGGTGGTATCGTTCAGGATTCCCTTCGGTCCGAATACCTTCTCGTTCATCTTGAGCTTCTTCATTTCCTGCAGTTTCATGATGCCTACGGCGGTGATGAGCTTGGAAATGGAAGCGAAGCGCATCAGCATATTCGGTTCCATTCGGATGCCCCTCTCCTTATCTGCCCATCCGAAACCGCGGGCATAGAGCAGGGAGTCGTTGCGGGTGATGACGAGCTGTGCACCGTTGATTTCCCATCGCTTGAGGTATCTCTCCACGAGTGAATCCATCTTGTGATATTCCTTTCCCTCGGTGAGGGCATTGCTGATGGAATCGTTGATATGCACCTTGGGGAGCGTATCCTTTGCCTTCTCCTTATCCGAAGATGAGGTGCAGCGCGATACGCAACTATGTGTAGACCATGCGACGATGGCCGTGAATGTGAGCAATATGATAGCTATTCTTTTCTTTCTGAGTCTTCTTGCCATATTTATTGATGATGTTTTTTACAGTTTACGGCTTGCAAAGATACTGCAATCTGATGAATTGGCAAAAAAAATAAAGTTAAACATCTACAAACATGAACGGTTAAGCAGATTTTTATGTACCTTTGCACCGTAGAAATACTTGAACAGGTAAATGAAAAAGATAATTAAAAGGATATTCAGATCCTTCTTATATATAATAGGTATGGCAGGGCTTGCTCTCTTGCCCGACATCTGGCTCTGGCATCTGGGAGTGAGCGGGTGGCCTTTGGCGCTAGCCATTCTATGGTGGGTGCCTTCCTTGCTGCTTCTGCTAGCAGAGGTAGGGCTGCAGATGGGCTTCTTTCATAAGCTCTCCGTCCGCATCCTCTTCACTACGATTCTGTTTTCGGTGATGCCAAAGGTGGTGTTCATCCTCTTCGATTTCATGTTGCCGTGGTTCTTTGCTCTCCTTCCGGCGCTGGCGCTGATGGGATGGTTTGCCTTCGGATTCATTGAGGGCTGGAAGCGGTTGGAGATACGGTACGTAACCTATGAATCGCCCGACCTTCCACCTTACTTTGACGGTTACCGTCTGTTGCATTTCACTGATTTTCATCTGGGTTCTTTCCCGAAGGATAGTGACTTCGTGCAGAAGGTGGTGGATGCAGCCAATAATGAGGAACCGGACATGATGCTCTTTACAGGCGATCTGGTGAACAATGATGCCAGGGAGGTGGAGCCTTATCTGGAAACGCTGAAACAGCTGCATGCCCACGATGGCATCTTCTCGGTATGGGGAAACCATGATTACTGCGAGTATGGCAACAATCATACGATAGCAGGACTGAGAAACAACTGGAAGCTGCTCTATAACTATCAATGCCAGTTGGGTTGGCATCAGTTGATGAACGAGCACTATACCGTGAGTCATGGTATGGCTTCCATCGATATCATCGGTGTGGAGAATGCGGGGCAGCCTCCTTTCAGTAACCGCAGCAAGTTGCCGAAGGCGATGAAGGGACTGAAGAAGGAAGGGTTCAAGATACTGCTGACTCATGATCCTCATCACTGGCGCAGAGAGGTATGGGACCGACCTATCCAGCTGACACTGGCAGGACATACGCATGCGGGACAGTTGCAGATAGGTAAGTGGACACCAGCCCGTATGGCATTCAAGGAGTGGGGTGGTGTTTATCGCAAAGGCAGTCAGATGCTGAACGTTTCATCGGGCATCGGCGGTTCCTTCCCGTTCCGATTGGGAGCTTGGCCTGAGATGACGGTAATAACGTTAAAAAGAACTTTAAAATGACAGATAAAAGTTAATAAAATACAAATACTCTCTTAAAACACAAAGATTGTGGTAAATATTTGCCGAAACTTTTGTGAATACGAATAAAAATAGTATCTTTGCACTAGTTTTCGCATATATTTGGGCAAATGGGGGGTGTCGAGACGACTGTACTCCATTTGTTTTTTTTATGCCTCTCCCCTATATCCCTTTTCTCCTCTCTTTATTTCCAGTGAAATGGAAGAAAGGAGAACTAATCATAAAGTTCAAAGTTCCAAGTTCAAAGTTCCAAGTTCAAAGTTCCAAGTTCAAAGTTCCAAGTTTCAAGTAAAATGAAGATTACAGTAGAAGAACAATATAAATTCGTGAAGTTATCGCTTCCTGATGGTAGCAAGGCTGAAGGACATGAAGTGTTGCTGCATGCCTGCTGTGCGCCTTGTTCGTCAGCGATTGTTGAGTGTATGCTTCGCAACGGCATGAAGCCGACGGTATATTTCAGCAACAGTAACATTTATCCCTTGCAGGAGTTTGAGATTCGAAAGCACGAGCTGATGCGCTTCCTGGAAGAGCAGGGGGTTCCGTATGTGGAGGATGAGTATGACCATGAGGAATGGCTTGCCACCATCAAGGGATTGGAGCTGGAGCCTGAAAGGGGAAGCCGTTGCTCGATGTGTTTCCGGTATCGTTTGACGCATGCGGCTAGGTATGCTCAGGAGCATGGCTTTCATCTTCTTACTACTACCTTGGCTTCTTCCCGGTGGAAGAATATCCAGCAGATAGATGCAGCCGGACATCTCGCCGTAGAAGGTTGTCCGGATGTAGAGTGGTGGGATATGAATTGGAGAAAGGGCGGTTTGCAGAATCGCCGTGGTGAGTTGTTGAGACAGAATGAATTCTATAACCAGTTGTATTGCGGTTGTGAATTCAGTATGAGATAAGAAATCGCCCTGAAAGGCAAAAGTATTGTCTATCGAACGCTTTTGCTCTTTCAGGGCGAACTGTTTTATATAAAAATCTGTGTGAATCTGTGAAATCTGTGGGACTTAAGAAAGACCAGTAATTTCACCATTAACCACATCGATACGCTCAGCCTGTGGGCTCTTTGGCAAACCTGGCATACGCATGATAGGACCGGCGATGACTACGATCATCTCAGCACCCATGTTCAGGGTGATGTCGCGAACGTGGAGTTCGAAGCCTTCTGTAGGACCGTAAGCCTTAGCATCGGTAGAGAAACTGTACTGGGTCTTGGCAATACAGATAGGGAACTTCTCTGCACCCAACTTCTTGATCTCATCAATCATAGCCTTTGCAGAATCGCTCATGGTTACGCTGCCGGCACCATACAGATTGAACGCAACCTTCTCAATCTTCTCTTCTACTGAATCTTCGTCAGCATAAGTGAAATAGAGAGGAGCAGATGGACGCTCATCGATGGTCTTTACTACGAGTTCTGCCAACTCCATCGCACCCTTGCCACCTTCGGCGAAGGCACTGTTGACAGCGAATCCGCAACCCATCTCCTCGCAGTGCTTGCGCAATACCTCGATTTCCTCATCGGTATCAGTAGCAAACTTATTGAAGGCGATGACTACAGTCTGACCAAAGCTCTGAAGGTTCTTCACGTGCTTGTCGAGGTTCCAGTAACCAGCTTCCATTCCTGCTATGTTAGGCTTCTTGATGTCTTCCAGAGCTACGCCACCGTGCATCTTCAATGCCTGGAGAGTAACAACAAGAACGGTAAGGTCTGGCTGCAGACCGGTCTTGCGGCACTTGATGTTGTAGAACTTCTCTGCACCGAGGTCAGCACCGAATCCAGCCTCTGTGATAGCATAGTCGCCATATTCAAGGGCTGCTGCTGTAGCCATGATGGAATTGCATCCATGGGCAATGTTAGCAAAAGGTCCGCAGTGAACGAAGGCAGGAGTGCCCTCGGTAGTCTGAACCAGGTTTGGCTTCAAGGCATCGAGGAGGAGGGCAACGATACTGCCACCTACACCCATATCCTTGACGGTGAATGGTTTGTCATCCTCAGTGATGCCGAGGAGAATATTGTCGATGCGACGACGGAGATCGTCTACACTTGTTGCGAAACACATGATAGCCATGATTTCAGAAGCAGGAGTGATGTCGAATCCAGCCTCTGTCTCGATGCCGTTCTTATCGCCGATACCGGTGATGATGCGACGGAGACCACGGTCGTTGACGTCCATTACTCGGCGCCAGAGAATCTTCTTGAGCTTGAATCCCTCAGCCTCGTGCTGGAAACGGTAGTTGTCCAGGAGGGCAGCAATCATGTTGTTGGCCTCTGTGATGGCATGGAAGTCGCCGGTGAAATGGAGGTTGATCTTATCCATAGGCAATACCTGTGCATAACCGCCACCGGCAGCACCACCCTTCATGCCGAAGCAAGGACCGAGAGAAGGTTCGCGCAGAGCTACTACTGCCTTCTTTCCAATCTTCTGCATACCGAGGGCGAGACCTACAGATACGGTGGTCTTTCCATTACCAGCCTTGGTAGGACTGATAGCTGTAACGAGGATAAGATGATGGTTCTTAAACTTGTTTCTGTCAATTTTGTCCGTAGTAATCTTAGCGATGTAACGGCCGTAGTTTTCTACTTGGTCTTCATGGATTCCAAGTTCTGCAGCTACCTCATTGATAGGGCGCAGTTTTACTGATTTAGCTATTTCAATATCTGTCAACATAAGAATAAATAGTTTTTATGGTGCAAAGGTACGGAAAAGTATTCACATATTAGAATAATAATGTATAAAAAAACAAAATAAAAAAAGAGGAAGACTTTCCGTCTCCCTCTTTTCATTTATTTCTTCACATAGAGCTTGAATGCCTTCACGCTGCCTGGAGCACCCTGCTCGGCACGTGGCAAGTACTCGAAGGCAGAGATGGTAACTTCCTTGCCCATATCCACGATGCCGAGGTGTGGGAAGTTGGCTCCCTTTTCGGTCTGCCAGTAAGTGCTCTCCTGCAAGTCAAACATCTTGTCGAGTGTTGAGTTGCCCTTCTCGCTGTCGGCATAGAAGGCTACCCAGTTGTTGCGGTCGATGCGGTTGCCGCTGGCATCCTGAAGATAAACCTCGGCGATGGCAATCTGGCTGTCGCCGCTCTGGCTGCTTTCTGCCTGGATGGCGAAGTAGCGACCCGTTACAGGCTTGTCGAGCTTGATGGTCTGCCAGCCGTTGCCAGCCTTGAACTCACCCTTCAATACTGGGGTCTCAGAATTCAGATCCATGCGATGACCCGGCTCGTTGTGCTTGTTGCTCTTTTCGAGGTTCAGCTTGTCAAGTTCCGGATGATCCTGGCAGAAAGCGGTAGGAGCCACGTTGGAGCCTGGCTTGCCTGCTTCGCCCTTAGGACCTACTACATCGAGAACAATCACCTCGTTCTTGCCCTTCTTCAACCAGCAACCTGGGAGATAGAGGGTCTGCTGAGGACCAATCTGCCAGAAGCGGCCGAGGGCATGTCCGTTTACATAAACCTGTCCCTTGCCGAATGCCTCCATATTAATAAAGGTATCGCCCACCTTCTTCAGGTTGAAGTAGCCACGATAGTAACCCGCCTTGGTCTGGAGACCGCGCATCTTGTTGGTTGGCATGGCGAGTGCCTTGACTGCTGTCTGATAATCATCAGCGATGCTACTGTTGTTCCATCGGGTAGGGGTGAGGGCAAGTTCGCAATCCTCTTTCTGTGTAGTGAGGGTTACGTTGCCGATGATACCCTTGTAGTCCTTGATGGCACGACCGAAGTTGATTCTTCCCATGCCTTCTACCACGATGGTGAGCTGTGCACCCTGTGGCATGGCTGGCAATTCGAGTGATTTCTCATTCTTCACACGGTCTATCTTGCCTACATATTTTCCGTTCACATATACCTGGGCAAAGTCGTGGAACTCGCCGGTCAGGGTTGATATGCTTTCGATGGCAGGAACGGTAGTCTCGTAAACTATGGTACCCCATCCCATATCCATATCCTCGAAGCACTGAGGAGCTTGGGTTTCCTTCGCCTTTCCGATACCATAGCTCAATGGCTTGTATTCGGTAAACTTGAACTCTGGCACCTTGATGATCTGCATCGGAGCCTTAGGCACGGCTGGCAACTTCTTGCCGTCGTTGTATTTCGCCATCATCTTCTGCAGTTCATAGAACTTTGGAGTAGCCAATCCCCATTCGTTGATAGGGGCATCGTAATCGTAGCTGGTTACGTCTGGCTGGAAACCAGGAGAGTTGGCTCCTGCCCAGTGGCCGAAGCTGGTTCCGCCGTGGGTCATATAGAGAGAGAAGCTGATGCCTTTGCTCAGCATCTCGTCCATTCCTTCTACCATATCCTTGGCTGGGCGGGTTTCGTGGCGTGCTCCCCACTTGTCGAACCAGCCGCTCCAGAACTCTGAACACATCTTAGGAGCATTCGGACGAACCTCGCCAAGACGCTTAAACTGCTGGTCGATGTTGGCACCCGTACCGAAGTTCATGGTCCAGGTCAGGTCATCAAGACCATTGTTCAGGAAGTTGGATGACCAGTCGCACTGGAAGAGGCTCACCTTGTCGAAGCCGCTCTTGCGGACGATGTCTCGGATGGCACTTACGTATGGCTTGTCCTTGCCGTAAGAACCATATTCGTTCTCCACCTGAACCATGATGATAGGACCACCATTCTGGATGGTGAGTGAAGCCAGCTGCTTGCCCACTTCCTTCTCGAAGATTTCTACTCGCTGCATGAAGTAAGGATCCTGCTCACGCAGACGGATATCCTTCTTCTTGAGGAGCCACCAAGGCAGACCGCCCATTTCCCATTCTGCACAAACGTATGGACCTGGGCGAACGATGACATACATGCCGTTCTTCTGAGCGAGGCGGCAGAAAGCAGCCACATCGTTGTTGCCTGTGAAGTCGAACTTGCCTTCCTCCTGTTCATGGATATTCCAGAACACATAGAGGCAGACGGTATTCATGCCAAGAGCCTTGCACATCTTGATGCGATGCTCCCAGTAGGCACGAGGAATACGAGGGTAGTGCAACTCGGCAGCCTTCACCACGAAAGGTTTGCCATTGAGAAGGAAAGTCTTGTCGCCAGTAGTGAAGGTGCCTCCCTTCTGGGCAGCCATCATCTGAGCTGGTGCCAGTGCCAATAGCGAGGCAAAGGCTAATGTCTTGATTGTATGATTCCAATTCATGTTCATGTATTGTTATTCTATGATGATCTTTACATTGTTATTTGTTTCATTTCGACTGCAAAGGTATGCATTATTTATCAAACAGAAGGGTATAAAACGTTCTTTAATGAGGACAAATCGCTAAAAACCCCCTTATTTGCTCATTTTTCCCAGTCATTTGAATGGATATTTGTTACTTTTGCACATTCAATATCTTTTGTGCAGAAACAGTACTCATAAATGATGATTTTAGGGTAAAGAGGATAAAATCTTTGTGATTTCTGCTTGGATTTCGTTTTTTTGTAGTAACTTTGCATCGAAATTATCGATAGCAGGATTTTATATAATATATAAAGGTATAAGGATTCAGCTGATAACAGGAAACAGTGTGTACAAAATATATAATTAATTATTAACTTATTAAGGATATCAAAATGATGAAAACAGAATGGAGAGGTTTCAAGGGAAACCAGTGGCAGAGTGAAGTGAATCTTCGTGACTTCGTTCAGAACAACTACACTAGCTACGACGGCGATGAGTCGTTCCTGGCAGAACCTACTCAGGCTACCAATACCCTTTGGGGTATGTTGAAGGAGCTCCAGAAGGAAGAGCGTGCCAAGGGTGGTGTGCTCGATATGGAGACCGAGGTGGTTTCAGGATTGACAGCTTATGGTGCCGCTTATATTGGCGAGGGTACTAAGGAGTTGGAGAAGGTTGTAGGTCTGCAGACCGACAAGCCTTTGAAGCGTGCCTTCATGCCATACGGTGGTATCAAGATGGCAGAGCAGGCTTGTACTACATACGGCTACCAGCCATCAGAGAAGCTTCATGAGATTTTCCACAAGTATTGCAAAACTCACAACGACGGCGTGTTTGATGCTTATACACCAGAGATGAAGCTCGTGCGTCATAACCATATTCTTACTGGTCTTCCTGATACATACGGTCGTGGCCGTATCGTAGGTGACTACCGTCGTGTAGCCCTCTATGGTATCGACTTCCTCATCGAGGAGAAGAAGAACGACCTCGCTAACATGGGCGACCGTGAGATGATTGACGAAGTAATCCGTCTTCGTGAAGAGGTTTCTATGCAGATCAAGGCTCTCAAGGGCTTGAAGGAGATGGCTCAGTTGTATGGCTACGATATCAGCCAGCCAGCTAAGAACGCTCGCGAGGCTGTTCAGTGGTTGTACTTCGGTTACCTCGGAGCTGTGAAGACTCAGAATGGTGCTGCGATGTCTGTAGGTCGTATCTCTACATTCCTCGACATCTATATCCAGCGCGACTTGAACGAGGGTACTCTTACCGAGGATGAGGCTCAGGAGCTCATCGACCACTTGGTTATGAAGTTCCGTATGGTTAAGTTCGCCCGTATCCCTTCTTACAACGAGCTCTTTACTGGTGACCCAGTTTGGGCTACTCTCGAGGTAGGTGGTATGGGTCAGGATGGCCGCTCAATGGTTACCAAGAACGACTTCCGTTTCCTCCACACATTGGAGAACATGGGTCCTTCACCAGAGCCAAACTTGACTGTACTCTATAGCTCTCGCTTGCCAAAGGCATTCAAGCACTACGCTTCTTTGATTTCTGTAAAGACAAGCTCTATCCAGTATGAGAACGACGATGTAATGCGCCCAGTTTGGGGTGACGACTATAGCATCTGCTGCTGTGTATCTGCTACACAGACAGGTAAGGAGATGCAGTTCTTCGGTGCACGTGCCAACTTGGCTAAGTGCTTGACCTACGCTGTATCTGGCGGTGTTGACTCAAAGACACGCGAGCAGTGCGGTCCTAAGTATCGCGCCGTTGAGGGTGATGTATTGACATACGATGAGTTCATGCCACGTTTCATGGATATGATGGACTGGTTGGCTGGCGTTTATGTGAAGACATTGAACCTCATCCACTACATGCACGACAAGTACTTCTACGAGGCAGCAGAGTTGGCGCTCATCGATACAGATGTTCGTCGTACTTTCGCTACAGGTATCGCTGGTTTCAGCCACGTAGTTGACTCTATCTCAGCTATCAAGTATGCCAAGGTAAACATCGTCCGTGATGAGACTGGTTTCCCTCTCAGCTTCAAGACCGAGGGTGACTTCCCACGTTACGGTAACGATGATGAGCGTGCTGATGAGATTGCAGTATGGTTGCTCAAGACCTTCATGAACATGATCAAGAAGCATCATACATACCGCAATTCTGAGCCTACTACATCTATCCTGACTATCACATCAAATGTAGTATACGGTAAGTACACCAGCAATATGCCTGATGGTCGTCCAGCCGGTGCTCCTTTGGCTCCAGGTGCTAACCCATCTTACGGTGCAGAGAAGAACGGTCTTTTGGCTTCATTGAACTCAGTAGCTAAGTTGCCATACGAGTATGCTCTCGATGGTATCTCTAATACTCAGACCATCAGTCCAGGTGCTCTCGGCCACAACGATGAGGAGCGTGCCCAGACATTGGTAGGTGTATTGGATGGTTACTTCAACCAGGGTTCTCACCACTTGAACGTGAACGTATTCGGTATCGACAAGCTCAAGGATGCGATGGAGCACCCAGAGAAGGAAGAGTACCAGAACTTCACCATCCGTGTAAGTGGTTACGCTGTTAAGTTCATCGACTTGACACGTGAGCAGCAGCTCGACGTAATCGCTCGTCAGGCTCACGAGAGACTCTAAGGAAGTGAAGAATGAAGAGGGAAGAGTGAAGAATCCTCTTGTCTCTTTGTAACATATAGATTGCCCGCTAGATTTTCTTTCCGAGGATATTTAGCGGGCAATTCAGCTTAACATTATAGTCTAAAAAAATAAGTTATGGAACTATTGATATTTATGGGCTTTTTTGCTTTGTTAGCAGGTATATTTACCTTATGGGCTTATAATGATTATCGTAAAATGAAGGCTTAATTATAATGACTAAAGGATTTGTACACAGCATAGAGAGCTTTGGTTCTGTTGATGGACCAGGCATCCGATTTTTGATCTTTCTGCAGGGTTGTCCCATGCGCTGCCAGTTCTGCCACAATCCGGATTCCTGGAAGACAGGAGTAGGAGAGGAGTGGAGTGCCGATGACCTTTTGGATAAGGCAGAGCGATTCAAGAGTTATTGGGGAGATAATGGAGGAATTACCGTGAGCGGTGGCGAGGCATTGATGCAGATAGACTTTCTCATCGAACTCTTCGAGAAAGCCCATCAGCGTGGCATCAATACCTGTCTTGATACCTCGGCTCAACCCTTTCATAGAGAAGGGAAAAACTTCGAGAAATTTGAGCGTCTGATGACCGTCACTGATACTGTTCTTCTTGATATCAAGCATATCAATGAAGAAGAGCATCGTAAACTCACGCTTCATTCCAATAAGAATATACTGGATTGTGCCCGCTATCTGAGCGAGATTCACAAACCGGTATGGATTCGTCACGTCCTCATTCCTGGTATTACCGACAAGGATGAATACCTGGAAGAATTGCGCGACTTCCTCTCTACGCTCTCTAATATAGAGCGCATTGATGTATTGCCTTATCATACGATGGGCATCTACAAGTATGAAAAATTGGGTATACCTTACCCGTTGTCAGGGATAGAACCTCCTACAAGTGACCGTGTGGCTCATGCCAACGACATCTTGCAGAAGGCTATATCTTAATTTCTGCTGAGATTCCTGAGATGAGATTCTATTGAACTGGTGAGTCGGGCTTTGATTACCGGTTTGGTGATATAGTCGTTGACTCCCAGTTCATAGCATTCATCGATGTTGTCCTTGTTGTTTAACAGGGAGACAACGATGATGACCATCTCGTTCTTGCTATATTTTTCTCTGACGTGATCTATCACGTCCCATCCATTCACATGAGGCATCATCAAGTCGAGCAAGATGATGTCTGGTGTGAATGTATCAATGATGTCGATGGCTTCCTGACCACCTTCTGCAATTTTCACATCCAGGTCAAAATCCTTGATCATTTCTCCGAGAGTCTGGATATTCTCAGGGATATCGTCAACGATCAGCACTTTATAATTGGTCATAATCATTTACTTTATCTTTGGCTTTTCTTTTATTGTACAGTTAGGTCTTGGACGTCGCTGCTCTAAGCTTTTCTTGCCTTGTGTACTCCGTATATGTCGCACATGAAGCCTTTGGCTGAGAGCAACTTGTTCATATTGATGTTATCGAATATCTTGTGATGTGTACCTATCACCACGATATCGTAGACTTTATCCAGTACTTTAGCGTCATCCTCTACATGGATGCCGTATTCATTCTTCACTTCCTCCTTGTCTACCAGCGGGTCGTAGAGGGTAGTCTTGTATCCTGTTCCCACCAGGTTGATGTAGAGGTCAGCCACCTTGGTGTTTCTGATGTCATCGCTGTCAGGCTTGAACGAGAAGCCCAGGATGAGCACCTTGGTCTCGGGAGCCTTGAACTTTCTGAAGTCGCATGCACTCTTGATCTTGCCTGCCATCCAGACCGCCATCTGCTCGTTCACCTCGCGTGCCGTAGAGAGGAGCGAAGGAACCACGTCCACCTCCTGTGCCTTGTTGATGAGATAGTATGGATCTACAGCGATACAGTGACCGCCAACAAGTCCTGGGGTAGCAGGAACGAAGTTCCATTTTGTGCTGGCAGCTTCCGTCACATCCTCGATGCTGATGTTCATCTTGTCGAAGATTTTTTCCATCTCGTTGAAGAATGCTATCTGAACATCTCGCTGGCAGTTCTCCATCAGCTTGCAGGCTTCGGCTATTTTGATGCTCTTTGCCTTGTGAGTGCCATGTGTGAGAACCGAGCTGTAGAGGTTGTCGATGATTTCTGCCGCTTCGGGTGTAGAACCACTGGTCACCTTTACGATGTTCTCTATGGTGTGGACGGTATCTCCCGGGTTGATTCTCTCAGGTGAGAAACCTACGAAGAAGTTATCGTTCAGCTTGAGTCCCGATGTTGATGCCAGCAACGGAGCGCATACTTCTTCTGTCAGTCCGGGATAGACTGTAGATTCATATACCACGATGTCTCCCGGTTTCAGGATTTTGCCTACTGCTGTAGTAGCATTTCTGACGCAGCTGATATCAGGTTTGTTCGACTTGTTTACCGGTGTCGGTACAGCTATGATGTATACATTGCAGCCTTTCAAGTCGCTGATGTCGCAGGTCAGCTTTAGTCCCCTTTCGAGAGCTTTAGACAGCATTCTGTCTTCCGCTCCCTGTTTCCTGGCTAATTTAGCTACCTTGGCAGCATTGATGTCGTAACCCCAAGTATCGTATTTCTTTGAGAATAAGCATGCAAGCGGTGTACCTACATAGCCTAGTCCAATCACGCCTATCTTAAACTCAAAAGATTTGTTATTCATATACTATATATATTAAGTTTATATTATTGTTTATACATTCTTTACATTCCCTCCAGCTGAGCGTATCGGGAAGTTTTCTCCGGATTCCATGCATCGGCATACGAGCGATGGAAGAAGAGCTCCTGCAGATGGGCTGAAAGTCGGGCGATACGCAGGAAGTAACCTGTATACGGCGACATCAGCGGCAAGAATCGGTAGAGGAACATTTCCTCTTTTCTTCTCTCTGTCACCATCATCACCAGCAGGAAGGCGAATTGGGAGAAGCATACTCGGATGAAGTAGCCCAGCGCCAATATCTCTACGATGTGGCTATTGAAGGTGATGGCGAGTTTCACGATATACCACAACCACAGGAAGTTGAGGAAGCAGTCGTACGTTACGCTCTCCATGTTGGAGATCCAGTTCAATATAGACCAGTTCTTGGTTGGCAGCAGGATGTCGCGGTGTTTGCGCAAGCGGAATCTTACGAGCGAACGCGACCATCTGATACGCTGGTGATACAGTTTATACCATTTTGTCGGCACATTGGTCATGCAGATGGCATCTTCTGCGAATTTCACCTTGTATCCTGCCTTTCTTATCTTTTGTGTGAGGTCACCATCCAGTCCTGGTCCGATGTCCCAGAATCCTACCTCTTTCAGTGTTGCTCTGTCAAAGGCGCCGAAGGCACCCGATATGATGTGGTAGATGCCCAGCTCGCTCGTCACGATACGTCCCACCTGAATGCGTTTCAGGTATTCGAACGCTTGCAGCGATGAGCAGATGGTGTCCTTGTTGTTGCGTACCTTCACGCATCCGCCCACCCCCTTTACCATACCGTCGATGTAGAAGGGGAGGAGAATCTTCTCCAGCGCATCACGGTCCAGTGATGAGTCGGCATCCAGGCAGACGATGTATTTTCCTTTAGCCATCTGTGCACCATAGTTGCTTGCCGCAGCCTTGCCTCCTCGGTCTTCCAGCCTCAGATAATGGGTGATGTAACCAGCCCGATAGAGGTCGGTGCATATCAGTTTGGTGTAGTCATCGCTGCCGTCGTCTACCACTATGATTTCATAGTTTCTGTAGGTCTGTTCGGCGAGCGATTTTACCATCTTGTATATATGTTTTCCCTCATTCTTTCCCGGTACGAGTATTGAAACGAGGGGATTCTCTCTGTAAAGATAGAATCTTGCCACTTCCTTTTCCTTTTCTATCTTGTTCTTATTGGTCAGTCGGTTGAATATTACCAGATATTCCAGCAGGTAATATCTCGGCATCTCAATGAAGAACAGAAACCAGTAGGTACTCAGGATGCTGCTCAGTGAGAGTGTACTCAACCAGTCCATGAAGTGGTTCAGAGTTTCTACGATTTCAAACATACCTACTCATCTCCTTTCTTTACTAGTTGTTTCTTATCTCAATATCGTGAGTGCCAGTATGGCTAGCAGTATCAGTATACCGGCAATGGTAATCAGCACGGCTACCAGCTGCTTGTATAGCTTGACGCGCTTCATGATCTTGTCGTTCTCATCTTCCTTCGGCTTCATTTCCAGTGGGGTCTCTGCGGTCTTGTTTTCTTCTTCTTCTTCTTCGGTCATTTCTTCCTCCGAATAACCGCAGTAGTCGTCTGGAGTCAGCTCTACGTAGTTCATCTTGTTGAAGAATTCCTCGTAGTTGCCAGTCACCTCCTTGGTCTTGGTATCGAGAACGCAGCATATCAGCTCGTCCGGTTCTATCTTGTCGGCCACCTTTCTGATAGCCTTTGACATCTGCTTGCTCAGTTCATGCTGTGCATCCTCTACGGTGATGTCGCTGAATACGGAATACGTGATGTAGAAGATGTTGTTGTTGTACGACACCTTGTGGTTGGAGAAGAGGCGGCAGAAGCTGGCTTGCAGACTGTCCTTGATCTTCACCGTGTCCTGTTCGGCATTCAGTATCCATATCTTTCCTACCAGTACTGATACCTGTTCCTTGCGGTAGGTCTCCATCAGGAGTCGGCGCAGGCGGTTTACCAGCAGCTGATATTCCATGAAGTTGTCATAGAGGTTGGTCATGTTGTTGAGTATGAGGCTGTCCTGTGTCAGGGCGCGCACACCTTCCTCTGTTATCTCATAGTCTACTACGTCTCGTGGCACCAGTGCATTCACCGGGAAGGTACTCTCGCAGTAGCAGCAGGTTGCCTTGGTCAGTGGGGTGGTGAACGAGTTCTCACAGTCGTTGCAGGTATATACCACTGCAGGTCGGTCATAGTCTACACCGATGTGGCGCAGTTTCTTGTGACATTTCGGACAGACCAGCATACCGCCGATGTTGTATGAACTCTCCGGCGATACGTTGGCGCAGCTGAAGTGGTGGATGATGTTCTGAATCTTCAGGTTGGAACTTCCACACTTCGGGCAGCACTCTGTATACAACAGGTGCGAGTGGTTGCACTTCGGGCAGAGGTGTTCCTTGATGAGGAAGCGGTGCATCTTGAGTACACCATATTCCACCATCGTATCCTTGAACATGAACATCTCGTTGAGATGGAACAGACCCATACTGTGATAGTGCTCAAAGATAGGGTTGATGTATCCCAGTGATGATTTTTCCAGGAGTCGGTGTCCCATGATTCTCTGGTCGCGCGAGAGGAGGTATCTCAGGATATTGGCAAAGAGCTGGTTCGGCTGTGTAGGTCTTGCAGTTTCCTGCTTGATGCCGTACTTTGCCTTCGCCATTTTTATTCTGTCGATAATCTCGTAAACTTTCTCATTGCTCATATCGCTGACGTAGGCGTCTACGATGTAGTCAGTGATCTGTTCCTTTCCTGATACCGCCGTATTGACGAATATCGGCTTATAGCTACATTTATACGATAGGATAGGGCTGGCTCCAAACATGATTGCATGGAACGCACGTTCACTCTTCGTATTGATGTATATGCAGTCGAAGTAGTCAGACTGGATATCTGGTGTTGAGTCGATATCGATGAAGGTATCGATGGTCAGCACCATGTCTCCTCTTTTGTTTCTTCTTAGTCCAATCATTTCTTCACGTTGTCTTTGTTTTGGTCAGGTGTGACGAGCTTTGAACTTCTCATCACATTTTGATTCTTGTCCACTGGGATGGTATACATCGGCAGTGGCTTAGGGTCTAACATCGCACTGATCTTGTTCACCCTGATTCTTACCGGCAGTTTGTTGCTCATCACCCAAGCCGGCACTCGCTGGTTGGGTTTGAAGGTGAATACTGCCACTACGGCATTTGCATCGTGCGAGAAGTTGCTCTGCAGGTGCTTTGGAATTTCCTCCACTCTCAGACCCACCATCTGCAGCTTAGCCTTCAGTACCAGGTCCTTGTTCACGATGACGTCAGCATCGTCAGGACTTTCCATATACTTGATTTTCTCACTAGGCACGTATGTGATGATGCCCAGGTGGCATGCTGCATAGTCGGTATGCTGGATGGTGAGCACTTCATCGCTCTTGAACACCAGTGTCTTGTCGCTCACGTTCACCTTTGTGACGTAGGCATCGGCAGGCGCACAGCAGTAGTGTATCAGAGCGTGGTTGTAGATGCTGGTATTGCTGGAGTATGGCATGTCAGCACCCGCCATGCCTGCACCTCTTCTGCTCATGAAGTTATAGGTGGTGTTCTTGGCTTGTGAGTAGATGGTCACCTTGTTCATCTGCTTTCTTATTTCTTCCTCCACCTCGGCAATCTCAGCATCCAGCTGGTTGCGCTTGGTGTTGTTGGTCAGTCCGTAGTAGATGTCCGAGCTTTCCGATGCCTTCTGTTTCTTCAGTTCAGCCAGTCGGGTACGCAGTACCGGAATCTCTTCTCTAGCCAGTTTTGCCTGTACCTCCATATCGTGGGTTTCCTTTACCGCCGACGGAATGATGTTGGGGTCGTATTGGTTAACGATATTACCCAGCAGTACGTAGGAGTAGAGCGTATCACCTTTGTGTACTATTTCTCCCACCTCCTTGTTTACCTTCAGAATGTAGATGTCGTCAACCGCACAGATATGGTTTTCATCGAGTGTTACATATCCGTCATAGATGGCCCAGATCATTCGGGTAATGATATAGTATGCTGTCAGTACGATGATGAGGAGGAAGATCAGCGCGAATATAATCTGCTGTCTAGCCAAGCGGTGGCTTTGCGATTTCAGCAAGTCGGCCATCGCCTGTTCCTGTGGCGTGCTGTCATATTGAAACTCATTCATAGTTCGATCTCGTTGAATATATTGTTGTTGTTATAGATGCTTACAGCCTTCTCTATATTGATGATGGCGAGTCCGCGGTTCAACATCAGCTTGTACATTCTTTCCATGCTTTCCAGGAGTCCGGTATATTCTTCCATTCTCATCAGGTAGTTGTACCCGTTTTTCTGGTTTTTATATGCGAACCGTCGCATGTCGATGTATTTTCCTGTCTGCTGTATGTGGTAAGCCTCAGTGGCTATAGCCTGGTTGAGGTTTTCTATCTTTTTCAGCAGGATTTTTACCGACTGTTTGATTTCCTTCACGTCGGTGCTTCTGCTGTTCATGATAATCTCTTTCTGTGTCTCCAGTGCCTTTCTCTTTCTTGGGTTTTCGTTGTAGATTGGCACGGTGAATCTGATTCCTACATCACCATTGTGCGAGAACTTGTCGTTGCTCTGCCAGTAGGTTGACCATCTGGCGAATGGGGTGAGTCGGGTAGTGCTGAGATAGTTGTTCAGCTTGCTTTCGTTGTTGGCTATCTCCAACTTTGTCATTACGATTCTTGCATCCAGGCTTTCCTTGTCTACGTGTTCCCAGAGGGCTGTGGTGTCTACCACCACGCGGGTAGGCTTGATGCGGTAAATCGGTTTGTTGGTGATGTCTCTGTCGGAGCAGAGGATGGAGATGTCGTATTCCGCCTCCAGCTTGTCGTTCATCACCTTGAGCATCTTGTCGTTGCTTATTCGGTCTTTCTCCAGCATATACTGGTAAGCCTCGTTCATGATGTCGAGGTTGTCCAGCTTGTGTGCTATGACGGTACCGATATAGAAGTTATATTGTTCGGTCAGCTCATCAGCTGCCTTTTCATAGATGTCTGCAGTCTGTCTCTTTTTGTCTTGTAGACGTGAGAGTTCGTTAGCTAGGGCCACTTTGTTTCTCTTTTCCTTTCCCTGGTAGAACTTGCTGTTGATGATGTTCCATCCCAGTTCAGCCTGTACTTTGGCTTTGTACTTGGAAACCTGTTCTGCATCGTCGTTGTCGGCATCGAAGTATGCGTCTGGTCTGGCGTATATCTGACCAGTTACTTCCAGTCCGTTATGTCTGTTGATAGCCAACTGTTCGTATGCAGTTTTAGCCCAGTATAATGAGTCAGTGGTTTTAATGTCAGCAGTATGTTGTTTGTTGAGTCCCAGTTCGATGACTGGTGATTTCACCCAGATTGGGTTATTGATGAGTGTGTCGAGTTGTGCGAAGCGTTGATTGAAGTGTCTCAATACGTTTTCGTTCTTCAGATTTTCGTAGACGAGCATTTTGGGGCTGAAACTCTTCTGCTGTTTTTTGCCTTGAGTTTGTGCCCCAGTCTGCTGTGCTCCGATGAGAGTCAGGAGAGCGGTAGTTGTGTATAGTATTAATTTACGCTTCATAGCTTTACTTATTTAAACACGATGAATGCAGCTGCAAGCTGTTGCAGCTGCATTCATCTGATGTTTTTATGATTATTTTTTATTGCCTTGTGGCAAAGTCAAATTCTTATTTTCCAAGGTTCAATTGGAAAACCTGCATGCGGCTTCTTCCATAAGCAACATAGATATAGCCGTCGTAAACAGTCACGTAGTTGGCTGATTTCTCTACAGCTCTATGAGCAACAACCTTTTGTGTGTCCTTGTCGATGACTACGATTCCGTATGAACCGTATGCAAGATATACATAGTTGTCGTCTACGAAGCAACCGTTGCAGAGTGCCTTCCACTTGCCCTTTGCGTTCTTTGGCTTTGGCATTTGGTAGTGCCATTGCTCATTGCCGTCCATGTCGTATACATAGAATCCAGCTGCACCCAGACAAGCATATATCTTGTTGTCTTTTACTGCAATTACATTCTTGCCATTGTTTGGCTCGATGTTTGCCGTGGTGCTGAAGGTCTTTGAATTGCTGAAATCTTCAGTCCTCTCTTCGACAACTTCAATGGTGGCAGGAATAGCTTCCGTTCCATCTGTAGTTCTTCTGTCGAGATACAATGCAACAATCTTACCATTGCCAATAGCCAAGTGCTTTGCCTTGCCTGGTTTCTCATATGAGTTGACTTCATTCAAAGTCTCTGCATCATAAATGGTATAGCCTTCGGTTGTTGCTACGATGAGATGGTTGGTGTTGTCGTTGTATACGACACAGTTCTCATCATATCCCTTGCCTTTGAACTCTTCTGTTGCAGGGTGTAGTTGAACAAACTGCAATGGCTCTTCGTACTTGACAATAGGTTTGCCATCCTTGTCAGTCTCAGTAGAGGTAATCTGCTTGGATTCTGTTGCCAGCATGTGGTCGTCATTGATGTTCATGTAGGCAAGCATAGCTCCCTTCTTGTAAGAACTGCCAGGGAGGAATACCTTGTTTTCACCATTGATTTTCACAGCCAACAGATGGTTGAAGTCAAGATCTCTTGCAGAGTCGTACAAGTATTGTTTCAGCTCAGCCTGATCATCTACCACAGGTGACATCACCTCAATACAACCACCATGCGAATATTCTGCATTATCTTTCTGGTTCTGGTTGGTGTGGTATGACATGTAGAGATAACCATCTAGCGGCATGATGCCTGTTGCTGAAATCTCGTGTGTATGCTCTGGCTCTACGGTTGTAATCAAGTCCAATCCTGGCTTTGGCTCTGGTGTTGGCTCTGGCTTTGGAGTTGGAGTAGGAGTTGGCTCTGGTTCCGGTTCTGGTGATGGCTTTGGATCTGGATTCGTCCATCCTGGATTACCGCAATCAGTGGTAGGGTTAATGACAACCTCGTTCTTTGTTACTTCGTTTGTTACAAACATGTTGGCATCTGTGAATTTTACATTAACTTTCTGCCCATTAACATAGAATGAACCATCTGCTACAATCTGTGGGTTGTTGATGCCTGGCGTAGAGAACATCTTTACCTCATAGTAAGTCTCACCTTCTTCATTGGTTTGTGGTGCACCATTGTTGAAAAAGAACTTATCTGCCTTTATAACTGCCTTGGCACCATCGCCTTCCAGAATGCTATAACTGGTATCGTTGTTATATGATGCAAATTCACCAGAACATTTGATGTAACTCTGGTCAGACAGGATGAGTTTGGCTCCTGAATTCTGAGTGAATTTTGAGCACTCCAGGTATTTGGCATGTAAAGCTGTATTGTCGGTGATGTACACTTCCTCATTGATTACTGCACCACATCCTGAGTAGAGGATAGAACCGTTTGTCAATTCTAGTTTTTTTGCTGTAATCTTTCCATCCACATTCATCTTGGTTGGCACATTATTTACAGCATCTAGTTTCAATTCTTCGTTTTCTCCCAGTTGCAAATCTCCTTTGATATTGGTGGTTGAGCCTCCTGGATAGAGATTCTTCGTAGTAACATTTCCACCGAAATAGGCTTTGCCTGATATCGCAAGGTATTTGCCAGCTACATTCAAATTCTTTGATGTTCTAAATGTATGGTTTATATCTATTCTGTCTTGTAAGAACTCAATTGTACCATAGTTGTCTATGTCACAGAGCTTGGTAGCATTTCCGTATGAATCAACCAGCTTTCCGCCCTTCAATACGATGATTTTGTAGCCACCATCCCAATAATTATAGGTAAGGGTTGCTCCGCTTTCTACGTAGATGGTTGCGGTGTTGCTCATCTGGTATTGATTGGTAAGAGCTATGTTTCCAGATGAAATTTTAAAAACATTACCAGATAATGCTGTCCATTGTGGAGCTGAGACCAAGTCAATTGCTTCTGCCGGAACAGCTGGTTCTGCCGGCATATCAATTACGCCTTCAAAGATTTCGGAATTACTATTATCGATTGTTCTTGTAGCCTTAGTTGCACTTGCTGTTTTCTTCTTGTAATTGATGACCTGAGTAGCAAGAGTCTGTGCATCTGTAGTTGAAACAACGGTACTACCAACGATTTTAGGATTCATGACTGGTGATACTGGTGTTCCAATATCGCTATTGCTATCACTACAAGAAGCTAAGAGCAATGCTGCAAAGCTGAATGTTGCAAGTTTGATATTTAATGCTTTCATTTTAGCTTTCTGTTTTGATGTTATTTCTTGATTGATATTTTGTGTTTTGCCTTATAAAGGCTTAGCCAGTTTGTTTTTGATGGGCTGGTTAAGTTTTTAATAAGGTTTGCTCTCCCATCCATCGATAGGATGGGAGAGCAGAGGATTTTTATGATTCTGTATTATTGAGCTGCTCCGCCAGTGAGCTTGAATACCTGGATACGTCCCTTACCGTATGCAACATAGATAAGACCATTCTTAACTGCTACATAGTTGGCAGAGTTGCCAGATGTTCCGATTCTCTTGTGAGTAACTTCCTTACCATCCTTGGTGAGGACTACGAGACCATAAGCACCAGCTGCAACGTATACGTAGTTGTCGTCTACTGCTACACCATTGATGTAACCCTTACGCTTGTCAACGCTTACGTTTTTATCACTCTTAGAAGTTGGTGTTGTCCATTCTGATGCCCATGCTTGGTTGCCGTTGCTCTCATAGCACATCAAACCCTTAGCACTCTTGCAGACGTAGATTCTTCCGTTGCTGTCAATGGCAATCATGTTCTTACCGTTGTTTGGTGCAATAGCACCAACGTTGAAGCTACTTGTTTGCTTCATAGAATTGTCGAATACCTGTACCTCACCCTGAACTTCTGCATCACCTGCAGCAATCTCAGATGTGTAGTTCAAGCCAACGAGTGATGAACCATTTACTGCCACAAACTTAGCTTTGCCTGTAGTTGCGGTTAACTCACCTTTTACTAATGTTGGGTCGTAAACAGAGTAACCAAGAGTGCTGGCTACAGCAATGTTGTTGCCAAATGGTACAACGCAGTTAGCATCACCCTTAACAGCGTTGTCTAACGACTGAGATGTCAAACCCTCTGTGACGTTCAACAAACCATCGCCGCCTATGGCTGCATAGCTAATAGCAGCACCACCTAACTGCTTGCCATCCTTGCCCTTGGCACTTCCTGCCAGGTACAGTTTGCTGTTGATGACGTTCAAGTGGTTGAAGTCGTATGTAGCTCCAGCTTCTGCCTGCTGTACTCTCTGTCTCAAAGTAAGCTGTTCGCCATTCATTTCTGCAACATCAATGCTTCCACCGAATTCAGTCCCATTGGTATGGTATGAAACGTATACCTTGTTGTCGTCTGTAGGTACGATGGCAGTTGCTGACTGAGTGTCTCTATCGTAGTTTGCGATAGTAGACAACAGCATAAGCTTCTTCTGGTCTGCTACCTTGTACGCATCTTTCAGTACATAGCTGAAGTTTGCTCCAGGAGTTAAGGCTCCACCACCAGTGATGTAGTCGTAGCTCTGTACATCTGCATTAAATACTAAATCGTCGAAGTCTACCTTTTCGCCATTCTTATAACTCTCCTTGAGCTGAGCCAGGATTGTCTGGTTGTTTGTATTTGGAGTGCTGATGAAATTGATGTTTTCATCTCCATCATAGATAAACTTGTCAGCCTTGATGACAGCTACGTTGTCGGCGCCACCACCCAATACTACCTGACCGGCAGTGTTGTCTGTCTTCAACGTGTTGAAAGACATTACACCGTGGTTGCCGATTACAATCTGGCAGTTGCCCTGCAAGTCTGCTACAGCGTTTCCTGGAACCTTGGTACGCTTTTCTGTGCCATTGTCGGTGTATTCGTTGTCTGTTACGTTCAGGTATTTTAGATCCATGTATGAACCTGCCTCCATAGTGAGCTTGTTCTTAATCTTGGCAGAGTAGTCAGAATAGAATACACCGCCATTTTTGATGGTCATGTTCTTGACAATGGCAGCCTTACCTACATGCAATGCACCGGCAATAACGACGTCATTGGTAAAGGTGACACGGTCCAAAGTGTTGACTTTTGCACCAGCGTTGATGGTCAAAGTCTTTGCACGAAGAGATGCGTATTCTGTTATTGTTTTATTGTAATTCGCACTTTCTGGATCTGTTACAATATGGTCGTAACCGCTGAGGAATACAGAACCATTGATGGTGATGTTTTGTGTTGGAGTACCTTCAGATTTCTTGTCGCCTGTGGTATGTCCCTCAATCTTTCCGAGAGCTCTTGAAGAATACAAAGCACCATCAATGGTGATGTTTTCATTGGCGATGCTGTATGAACCAGACTCTAGAACATAAATGGTATTGTTCTGAGGAATAGCGCTACCAGAACCAGTATACTCCAGCTTACCACCCTTCTGGACGATGATTTTATTGCCAGTTCCTAAGTTGTTGTATTTTACAGTACTGTTACCGACAACAAAGAGAGTTGTGTTCTCAATTTTATTGTTAGAGAAGTCGTAAGTCTTTCCGCTTCTTGTCTTGTATTTGTCATTTGACAAATCGGTTGCAGCATTCAGCTGCTTAGCACCATCAGCAGAAGGAGCTGTTGGTTTGGTGCTTTCAGTAACTCCATCGAACAAAGTCTCGTTAATAGCACGAGTTCTTGCCTTATTAGAGCTGCTGCGCTTGTAGTTGGTAACGCTAGCTGCCAACTGTGCAGCATCAGTCTGTGTAAGTCCAATCTTGGTAATCTCAGAAGGGACGGTACCAGGGGTGATAGGAGTGGCAGGATCCGAAGAACTGTCGCTACATGATGCGAAAACGAATGCTGCCAAACCTATAGCAGCAAGTTTAGAATTGAATACTTTCATATCTATTTAAGTTTAAATTGTAATTTCTTACTTTATGATTCTTTTGCTCAATTAATCTTTATCATTTTGCCTAAAATCTTTTACTAAATATGCCTAACAAAGTAGTTTTTGCTTACTTTTAGGAGTTAACTAGTTAGCTCTTCGGGCTTTAGCCATCAATTAGACGGTGCAAATATAGTGTAATTATTTCAAACGAAGCAGATTTTTCCGTTAAAGATATTTGATATTAGTAAAGTTTAACAAACGGATAGCTGTTCGTATGGCTGTGAGCGATAACACAATGGTTGCTGTGCCAATCTGTTCTAAAACTCTACCGCAAAGATACGGCTTTATTTCCAAACCTGCAAGCTTTTTCCGGGATTTTTTTATAAGAATAGATTTGGAATAAGGCTTACGTAAGGTTTGTTTAAGCCTAACGTAACAGTTAAATGAGCCTTAAACCAACTCCGTTTAAGGCTTAAATGAAATCGGAAAGAGGCTTCTTTAAAATTGAATTAGGGCTTTTTTGAAGTCTGGGGAAATATTTTTTTGAAATTTCCTGCAACCTTTTGCTCCTTTCTTTCGTCTAAATGCCAGAAATACGAACAATTTAAATATTGAAGAATTATGAAAAGTATTGGTTTGATGGTGGCTGGTGCCGCTATGTTCTTGGCTGCTGCCGGACTTTCTGCCTGCAGCTTTGATTCTACGGGTTCTACCGTGAAGGGAGATTTGAATTACGTGCAGGATGACTTGCGCCAGAAGCCTTTCAAGGCGATTGATGTGGAGGCTGTGGCTGACGTCTATTATACCCAGAATGATGGAGATGAATGCGATGTCCGACTGGACTACTCTGCCATCAAGGACGCAAAGTTCCTGCAGCAGATGAAGGAGAAACTGAAGGTGGTGTATCGCAACGACGAGCTGGTTATCGGATACAACGGCAGACTGACCGTGCCAGCTTCCTGCAACTCTGAAAACAAGCGACTGAAGATTTATATCACCAGTCCTGACCTGGTGAAGGTGACACAGGAGGGTACGGGAAGCTTCCATGCCAAGACCATCAACAGCGACCGTTTCGCCATTGATAACGAAGGCGTAGGCTCTGTCTCTATCGGAAAGATTCTTGCCAACAAGGTGACTGTAGACAACGAGGGTGTAGGCTCCGTGAATATCGATGACGTGGCTGGAGATAACATGACGGTTGATAATGAAGGCGTAGGCTCTGTGAAGATCACGAACGTTTCCATGGGAAGTCTGAAGGTGGACAACGAGGGCGTAGGCTCTGTGAACCTGGGATTCTTCAAGGGTGGCACCCTGAATATCCTGAACGAAGGTGTAGGAAGCGTGAAAGCCAAGGTTGATTGCCAGTCTGTCCATGCAACATCGGAAGGTGTTGGAGGAATCAATCTGAGTGGCGTCACCCGTCAATACAGCAAGAAGAAAGACGGCATTGGAGGAATTTCGGATAACGGACTGACGGTAAGAAAATAACGTAAGTTATTGAAAATCAAAATAAAAATCGGAAGAGGAATGTTCCGAAGCCAAATTGCGAAAATTTGAGCAATTCGGCTTCGGATTAAACCTCTTATTTTTTTCTATTTTTTCTTTTATTTATTTTCTTTTTTATCTTTTCTTCTTGCTACTTCTTCTTGTCGCTTTTTTCTTTTCTTTTTTTTCTTGTTTTCTTTTTTTCTTCTCACAAGAATCCCGAATTTACGGTATTTAACATTTGAAAAGCATCAGAAGCGCCCTCAGAAAAGGTTCAAAAGAGAACGGTTAGAAGTCCCATTTCACACCGAGGCAAGGACGAACCATCCAGCCGGCATTGCTGCCGAAGTTGTGGCTGATCTCTACCTCGCTACCTACGCTGAGGTTCTCGCAGCCGAAGTGCTGACCTACGTTGTACCAGAGCTGTGGCTCTGTGGTGAAGACGGTGTGCTCAGGAGTGAAGGCTACGTTGCCGTCCTTGTCAAACTTCAGGTCGCCATCCTTGTCCTTGAACGAACTGTGGGTCTCCCACCAGTAATCAGCGAAACCGCTAAAGTTCAAACCCTTTAATCCAAAGATGTCCTTGCATCCCCAGACAGCAGTAAGCTGCATTGGCACATTCTGGTCGGTCTTGCGGATAGTCTTGTAGAGTGCCTGGAGCGTCAAGGTGTTCTTGAAACTCTTGTCGTGCATGAAATACTCCACACCGAAGAGCCAGGCATTGTTGATAGGGTAGTTCTTGGTAATACCACCATTATACTCTACGTGGAGACTCCAGTTCTTCATTGGGCTGTTCTGCCAGAAGTTCAATGCACGTGAAATCTCAGTATAGGTTCCACCCTGTGCCACGTTTGGACTGCTGGTGTCCATCTTGTCGTAATTGAAGTCGTGGTCTACAAAGAAATAAGTGTTACCCCATTTGTCCTGCTTGAACATTTCGAGTGTGAGGGTAACAAACTTGCGGTCACTGCCGAAGTCGTAGAAAACTTGGGCGTTGGTCTGTGCTAAAGTTTTGCTCGCTGGGAGCAACGCAAGTGCCATGAGCAGTAGGCTTTTCATCTTTTTCATAAATCTTTCCTTTTCTTAATTATTTATTTAGTGAAACAAAAAACTGCGGACGGTAAAGCCCGCAGTTTGTAATAATAATATCCTTATTTTGTAAATATCTTTTAGTATGCGAACAAAGGATAGTCCTTCATGGTCTCGTTCACCTTCTCACGAACGCGTGCAATCACCTTCTCGTCCTCAGGAGCATTCAATACCTCCTCGATGAGTTCAGCGATGAGGTGCATCATGTCTTCCTTGGCGCCACGGGTTGTCATGGCTGCTGTACCCAGGCGGATACCTGATGTCTGGAAAGCAGAACGGCTGTCGAATGGAACCATGTTCTTGTTGACTGTGATGTCGGCTGCAACCAGCGCATTCTCAGCTACTTTACCTGTAAGGTCTGGATATTTACTTCGGAGGTCTACGAGCATAGAGTGGTTGTCTGTACCACCGCTCACGATACCGAATCCGCGACCGATGAGATCGTCTGCAAGTACGGCTGCATTCTTCTTTACCTGAGCTGCATACTCCTTCCAAGAAGGCTGCAGATTCTCATTGAAGGCTACTGCCTTGGCAGCGATAACGTGTTCCAGCGGACCGCCCTGCTGACCTGGGAATACGGCAGAATTCAAGAGCATGCTCATCTTCTTAACCTCGCCCTTCTTGGTAGTCAATCCCCAAGGATTGTCAAAATCTTTGCCCATCAGGATGATACCGCCACGAGGACCACGGAGGGTCTTGTGAGTAGTAGAAGTAACGATGTGTGCATACTTCAATGGGTTGTCGAGCAGACCGGCTGCAATCAGACCTGCAGGGTGAGCCATATCGATCATGAGGAGAGCGCCTACCTCATCGGCAATCTTGCGCATACGGGCATAATCCCACTCGCGGCTGTAAGCGCTACCACCACCGATAATCAGTTTTGGCTTGTGCTCAAGAGCCAGCTTCTCCATCTCGTCGTAGTCTACACGGCCTGTTTCCTTGTTCAGGTTGTAACCGATAGGGTTGTAGAGGAGACCGGATGTATTAACGTGGCTACCATGAGAGAGGTGACCGCCGTGGTCGAGGTTCAAGCCCATGAAAGTATCACCTGGCTTCAATACGGCAAGCAGAACAGCAGCGTTAGCCTGCGCACCTGAGTGAGGCTGTACGTTAGCATACTCAGCGCCGAACACCTTCTTAACGCGCTCGATGGCGAGGTTCTCTACGATGTCAACTACCTGGCATCCGCCATAGTAACGCTTGCCAGGCAGACCCTCGGCATACTTGTTAGTAAGGTAAGAACCCATAGCGTTCATCACCTCGTCACTCACGAAATTCTCAGAAGCAATCAGCTCCATACCTTTCAGCTGACGCTGATGTTCTCTTTCGATTAAGTCGAAAATCTCTTGATCTTTTACCATTCTCTTTACTTTTTATGGTTGATGTTTTATGAAATCGGGTACAAAAATAAGCAATATCTCTCAAACTACCAAATAAATCGTAATATTTTGAGTGATATTGCTTACTTTTTGTTATTTTATTGCCTTTAAATTACTTGCAAAGCTCTACTTTGCCCAGTTGCTGCTCCTTGTCGCAGTAGTGGCAACGCACGATGCCGAGCACCTTGTCAACGGTATGGAAGAGGGTCTGCATAGGCTCGTTGTTGGTGATGCACTTAGGGTTGTTACATTTCACGATGCCCTTCAGCGTATCAGGAGTCTCTACGGTCTTCTTCTCTACGATTTCGTAGTCCTTGATGATACTCAGTCCGATGTTAGGAGCCACCACGGAGAGGCGGTTGATTTCTTCATCGGTGAAATACTTGTTGGCAACCTTGATGATGCCCTTCTTGCCAATCTTCTTGGATGGCAGGTTGTAGCCGATGGTAACAGGAGTGTCCATCTTCTCCAACTGGAGGAGGTTTACTACCTGATAGGTCTTTTCGGCTGGTATATGGTCGATTACGGTACCGTTCTCGATAGCCGCAACCACTAATTGACTTTTATTGTTTCCCATCTGTCTATTAACTATAAACTATTAACTGTAAACTACTCAATAATGGTCTTGTCGTTCTTCACATCATCGAGCGAGATGCCGAGGCAGTGGCAGAAGATAGCCTCACGTGCATAGAGACCGTTCTGAGCCTGCTGGATATAGTATGCATGTGGATCATCATCCACATCGTATGCAATCTCGTTCACACGTGGCAGCGGGTGCATGATCTTCATGTTCTCCTTTGCCTTGCAGAGCATGTCGCGCTTCAGGATGTATACGTTCTTCACGCGCTCATATTCCATGAGGTCGGAGAAGCGCTCCTTCTGGACACGGGTCATGTAGAGAATGTCGGCATCGGCAATCACGTCCTCGTTGAAGTCTTCATGCTCCACGTACTTGATGTTATGCTCCTTGCAGTAGAGTTTATACTCCTCAGGCATAGCAAGTTCCTTAGGTGCGATGAAGTGGAAGGTAGGATTGAAATGGCGCATGGCAGTGATAAGTGAGTGAACGGTGCGGCCATACTTGAGGTCACCCACGAGATAGATGTTCAAGTTCTCCAAGGTACCTTGGGTCTTGTAGATAGAGTAGAGGTCGAGCAGGCACTGTGAAGGATGCATGTGTGCACCGTCGCCTGCATTGACGATAGGCACCGGAGCCACCTCGCTGGCATACTGTGCGGCACCCTCGATGAAATGGCGCATGGCAATCACGTCAGCGTAATTGCTTACCATGAGGATGGTGTCTTTGAGCGTTTCGCCCTTGGTGGTGCTGGAAGTCTTGGCATCGGAGAAACCGATGACGCGGGCGCCAAGGCGATTGGCTGCTGTTTGGAAACTGAGCTGTGTACGAGTAGAAGGCTCGAAGAAAAGGGTCGCTACGACCTTTCCCTTCAACAGCTCCCTATTAGGATGCTTTTCAAACTCCTGTGCCATCTCCAAGAGATAGGTGATCTTCTCTTTAGAGAGGTCTGCAATCGTTACAAAATTATGTTTTTCCATTTGTTTTTGATTGTAATGTTCTAAAATCGCCCCCAAAGTTACAAATAATTTTCGATTTATGTGCGAAAAGTCAAAACTTTTATGTAATTTTGCACAAAATAAATGAAGAAATAGAGATGAGAAAACATTTTATCTATACGTTATGGGGCATTTTTGCCACCTTTGTCGTGTCGGCTATGCTGGCCTTCTTTGCCATCTGGAACGGATGGATCGGTTACATGCCGGACATCGAGGATTTGCAGAATCCTATCAGCAGATTCGCCACTCAGGTGTATTCGTCTGATGGAAAGGTGCTGGGTACATGGAACCTGAATAAGGAGAACCGTATCGTGATACCTTACAAGAAAATGTCACCTTATTTAATAAAGGCACTGGTTGCCACGGAGGATGAACGATTCTATGAGCATTCGGGTATCGACTTCCGTGCGCTCGGTCGTGCCATCGTGAAGCGTGGACTCCTGGGGCAGACCAATGCCGGAGGTGGATCTACCATCACCCAGCAGCTTGCCAAGCAGCTCTATTCCGAAAAGGCATCGAGTACCCTGGAGCGACTGCTGCAGAAACCGATAGAGTGGGTCATCGCCATCAAGCTGGAGCGATACTATACCAAGCAGGAAATCCTGGCACTCTATCTCAACTACTTCGACTTTCTGCACAATGCCGTGGGTATCAAGACGGCAGCGAATACCTATTTTAATAAGGAACCGAAGGATCTTACCCTCACCGAGGCGGCTACGCTCATCGGTCTCTGCAAGAACCCTTCGCTCTTCAACCCTGTGCGCTATCCGGAGCGTGCCCGCGACAGAAGAAACGTGGTGCTCTCGCAGATGGAGAAGGCGGGCTATCTGGATCATGCTGAATACAGCCAGTATTCGGCAGAACCGCTCACGCTCAATTTCCACCGTACCGACCATAAGGATGGTTCGGCTACCTACCTGCGTGAATATCTGCGCAAGTATCTGATGGCTACCCGTCCGGAAAGAAAGGATTATGCATCGTGGAACTATGCTCAGTTTGTTAGCGATTCCATCCTCTGGAATACAGATCCTCTGTATGGATGGTGCAACAAGAACTTCAAGAAGGATGGTTCTCCATATAATGTATATAGTGATGGATTGAAGGTGTTTACCACCGTGGACAGCCGTATGCAGCGATATGCCGAAGAGGCTGTATATCAGCACGTGGCACGCTATCTGCAGCCTATCTTCAGCAAGGAGACTGCACGCAAGCCAAGTTCGCCATACAGCGACAAGCTGACGCCTAAGCAGATCAAGGTAATCCTGAACCGCAGCATTACGCAGAGCGAACGCTATCAGACGATGAAGGCAGCAGGATGTTCAGAACAGGAGATTCATGATGCCTTCCGCAAGAAGATAGATATGACCGTGTTCACCTATCATGGTGACGTGGATACGCTGATGAGTCCATTGGATTCCATCCGCTATTACAAGACCTACCTGCGCAGCGGATTCATGAGTATGGATCCGAAGACAGGTGCCGTGAAGGCATACGTGGGAGGACTGGACTATTCTCACTTCATGTACGACATGGTGAGTCTGGGACGCCGACAGGTGGGTTCTACCATCAAGCCTTTCCTCTACAGTCTGGCGATGGAAAACGGCTTCTCGCCATGCGATCTGGCTCCAAACCGCCAGCATACCTATATGGTAGCCGGAAGGCCTTGGACGCCACGTAACGCCAACCATTCGCGCTATGGACAGATGGTGACGCTGAAGTGGGGATTGCAGCAGAGTAACAACTGGATCAGTGCTTATCTGATGAGTAAGCTGAATCCGCAGCAGTTTGTTCAGATGCTGCGCGATTTCGGTATCAACAGTCCTGATATCCATGCCTCTATGAGCTTATGTCTGGGTCCTTGTGAGGTGAGTGTGAGCGAGATGGTAAGTGCCTATACGGCCTTTGCCAACCACGGCATCCGTACGGCTCCGATGTTCGTAAGCCGCATTGAGGACAATGAGGGCAATACCATAGCCACCTTCCAGCCACGCATGAACGAGGTGATTGGTGCGGAGAACGCCATGAAGATGCTCACCATGCTGATGGGAGTAGTGGATGGCGGTACGGCTGGAAGACTGCGCTACCGCTATAACCTGGAAGGACAGATTGGTGCCAAGACGGGTACCACCAACAATAACAGTGACGGATGGTTTATCGGATTCACTCCACAGCTGGTCAGCGGCTGCTGGGTAGGCGGTGAGGAGCGTGATATCCACTTCGATTCGATGAGTATGGGACAGGGAGCCACCATGGCGCTTCCTATCTGGGCGATATTCATGAAGAAGGTTTATGCCGATCCGACGCTGGGCATCAGACCGGACGTAAAATTTGATTTACCAGACGGTTATGATCCATGCTCTAAGCCGAAATCTGGCCAGGATGATTTCGAGCAGGTAGACGGCATCGATGAGGTGTTTGAGTAGGCATTCGCCATTTTTGCATAGTTTTACTTTTAAATTGTGCAAAAATGGCGAATGTTTTTTGCTTATATGCGTTTTTTTTTGTATTTTTGCAAAGTTTTAGGGCTATTATGACTGATAAGGCTATGCCGGCGGTCGGGCTCTTTGCTTGAATCAAGGAAATAAAATAAAAAATCATTATAATGAACGTTTCATATAAATGGCTTAAAGAATACGTCGATTTCGACTTGACACCACAGGAGACAGCTGATGTGCTGACCTCTTGCGGACTCGAAGTGGACGCTTTGGAAGAAGTACAGTCTATCAAGGGTGGACTGAAGGGACTCTATGTAGGTAAAGTGTTGACATGCGAGGCGCATCCTAACAGCGATCACCTCCACGTAA
>ERZ1026870.75-NODE-75-length-56727-cov-30.745342_pt1 | contig 56727 bp, 54 predicted proteins | sample MGYA00380165_ERZ1026870 | MGnify/ENA primary metagenome ERZ1026870 (study PRJEB33269, sample SAMEA4719801) | human gut metagenome | biome: human-associated habitat; feature: organic feature; material: feces | place: Cameroon | collected 2013-10 ...
ATACTGGCTCAAAGCGAAGCATCAGTTTAATCGGAATAATCCGTATTCATTTATTTACAATTCTGTCACTCCATATTCCGGATAAACCTTTTCTTTTTATTAGCGTAGCGGGGTGAGGGAGGGATGCTATTTCACCACAATCTCATCGGCAAACACCCATCCCCTTGCAGCCTTGGCCTTAATCCTGATGTATCGGGCGCTGGCCTTGCCACGCCACGACAGTTGCTGGTATTCGGAGGTAGGGGTTTCCTCGATAGGATATGTATTGCTGTATATCTCCTTGAACATGGTGTTGTCGCGGCTTATGCTGACACGATATTCGGCAGGGAAGTAGATTTCGGGACCGCAGCTCTGCATAAAGTCGGTAGCTATGTACGATATGTTCTGCACCGAGCCGAGGTCTACGGTTACATCCATGCAATAGTCCTTGCCAATGAATCCCTGCCAACGGCCGTCGCCAAATGCCCATCCGCCAAAGCAGCCGTCGGTAAGTGTGGCTTGGCCCTGAGCCCGATACTGGTTGTTGTAAGGCTGGTTGTACACAACCTTGCAGCCCCGTGCCTTGTGGTTTGCTATGCGCAACGAGGCAGGGCGCTCGCCATACTCGTGCTTAAGACAGAAGGCGTTGACCCCCCTTTGCCTAAGAAGGGCGGTATGCGCCAAGGCACGTTTGCGGAAGTCGGCAAAGTTCTTGGTCTTTGTTCCGTTCCATGCTGTCTCGGCTATGGCCAGGGCTCGGGGGTACAGCATGTATTCGGCATGCTGCTCGGTAGAAACATACTCGCACCAGAGGTTGCCCTGAATGCCGATAATCTTGGATTGCTCGGCTTCGGGCAAGTCGGCACCAGGCACATATGCGTAAACCTTGTCCAGCGGCAGGTATCCGCCTATAGCCTCGGGCTGTGTATGCGGAGCATCCTGATAGGCATCAAGATAGCAATAGGCACCAGGCGACAGCACCACGCCATAGCCATGCTGTATGGCACGGTGGGCATATTGGGTGTCGCGCCACACCATAACAGTGGTGTTGGCAGGCAAGTTAGCGGCTATAACCTCGTCCCAGCCAACAAGCTGTCGGCCGTGGCGTTGAAGAAAGTTTCCCATACGAGCAATGAGGTGGGCTTGCAAACCGTCCTTGTCGCACGCCAGTTGTCGCATCATTTGTTGGCACAGGGGGCAGCTGCCCCACGACTTCTTGGCAGCCTCGTCGCCACCTATGTGTATGTATTTGGATGGAAATACGTCCATAACCTCGCTAAGCACATTCTCCAGAAAGTCGTATGTGGCAATGCTACCAGGGCAGAAGTCGGCTTGCTGGTAAGGCTGGTGTGTGCACGACAGTTCGGGATATGCTGTAAGCACCTCCTCGGAGTGTCCTGGCATTTCTATCTCGGGCACAATGGTTATGCCCCGTTGGGCAGCATAGGCAACAAGGTGGCGCAGCTGGTCTTGGGTGTAATAGCCGCCGTATGCATTGCAAGAATCGGCGTAAGTATACCTATGCCCATTGGCAGCCCATTCCTTCCATGAGGCTTGGGGGCGCCAAGCGGCAAAGTTGGTAAGGCGTGGATAGCGTTTAATCTCGATGCGCCACCCAGCGGCATCGGTAAGGTGCAGGTGCAGATAGTTGAACTTGTATTGAGCCATAATGTCCACCTGCTTCTCAAGGAAGCTGATGGGGAAGAAGTGGCGCGACACGTCAATCATAAGTGAGCGCCATTGATAGGCAGGGACATCGTCTATGTCGCAAGCCATTATGCCGTGCTTGGTGGACAGTTGGGCTATAGTCTGCCAGGCACGCAGAAAGGCAACGGCCGAGGCAGCACTAATAGACAATGTGTCGGTGGTGATGTGCAGACGGTAGGCTTCTGGCGAGGAGGCATTGGCAAGATGTTGCAGTAGGACAACATGTTGGGCCTGCAAGGAGTGACGGTCGAGCACATGGGCGCTGTATATGTTGCGGGCATCGTTGCCAACAAGATTAAGTACCTTAAGCCTATCGGCATTGATGTTGAACGAGCCTTTGTTGGCCTTAAACGTTTGTGGCTTTGGCAAAAGGCTTTGCGACGCTACCGGTATAGTGGCGAGCAACGCAGACAAGAGGGTGGTGATAAGAGGCTTGATAGTCATATATATAATAAGGTGGAGAATTCAGTAGTTAAAGGAGTTAAGAAGTTAAAGCCAAATGCTTTTAATGCTATAAATCATGCAAAAACTAATGGCTTCGCTCGGCTTTGTCGTTTGCTTGCAAGAACTCCTTTATTTCTTAACTACTTTCGCTTGCGAAACTTAAATAAGGTGAAAAACCGCAACAACCTGTAGCATGGTTGTTGCGGTAAAGATATATTGCTTTGTTTGAAAGCTGTTTAGGGGGTGATTGACAGCGGTTTTACTGCATGTCGTAAACTACCTGCATAAGCTTCTTGCCAAGGGCGTCGGCCTCTTCCATAGTGGCAGCCTCGCTGTATACACGGATGATAGGCTCGGTGTTAGACTTGCGAAGGTGAACCCACTTGTCAGGGAAGTCGATCTTAACGCCGTCGATATCAGTAATCTTCTCGCTCTTGAACATCTCCTTAACCTTCTCGAGAATAGCGTCGATGTTGGTAGAAGGAGTAAGGTCGATGCGGTTCTTTGCAATCTGGTAGCTTGGGAATGTGGCACGAAGCTGGCTTGCGGTGCATTTCTTGTGAGCCAAAGACGAGAGGAAGAGAGCGATACCTACAAGAGCGTCGCGTCCGTAGTGGCTTTCAGGATAGATAACACCACCGTTGCCCTCGCCGCCAATAACGGCATGCTCGGCCTTCATCTTGGTAGTAACGTTTACCTCGCCTACAGCCGATGCAGCATACTTGCCGCCATGTTTCTCGGTAACATCGCGCAGAGCACGTGTAGAAGAAAGGTTGCTTACGGTATTGCCAGGTGTGTGAGACAGAACATAGTCGGCTACGCTAACGAGGGTATATTCCTCGCCAAACATCTTGCCATCCTCGCAGATGAAAGCAAGACGGTCTACATCAGGGTCGACAACAATACCGAGGTCGTACTTGCCAGTCTTCATCTCGTCCATAATGCCAGTAAGGTTCTTCTCCAATGGCTCTGGGTTGTGGGCAAAGTCGCCGTTAGGAGTGTCGTTGAGTATAGTGAATTCTACACCGAGAGCCTTGAGCAGACCAGGGAGTATAACAGCACCAACGCTGTTGATAGCGTCGACACAAACCTTGAACTTAGCGTTCTTGATAGCCTCCACGTCGGCAAGCTTAAGGTTGAGCACGCTTTCGATGTGGCGCTGGTCCATAGAGTTGTCGCGTGTATACGAACCAAGGTTGTCTACATCAGCATAGTCGAAGTCTTCCTTCTCGGCTATTTCGAGCACCTTGTTGCCATTCTCCTTAGTGAGGAATTCGCCCTCGCTATTGAGCAATTTCAATGCGTTCCATTGGCGTGGGTTATGGCTTGCGGTGATGATAATGCCGCCAAGTGCGCCAGTCCAACGTACAGCAAGCTCTGTAGTAGGAGTAGTGGCGAGGTCGATGTCGATAACGTCAAGACCCATACCCATAAGAGTTCCGCAAACAATGTTGCGCACCATGTCGCCAGAGATACGTGCATCGCGTCCAACAACAATTTTGCCGCGTCCCTCTGTTTTAGCGTTGCGCTTCATGAAAGTAGCGTAAGCTGTTGTAAACTTAACGATGTCAAGCGGGTTGAGAGTGTCGCCCGTGTGTCCGCCGATAGTACCGCGGATGCCTGAGATTGATTTGATCAATGTCATAACGATAGAGTTTTTGAATTTTTAATAGATTTGACTTTTGTGTTTTTAGTATGTCTTTTTTTTAAAGACAACGTTCGTATGTTATTTCGTACAGGCAAGGGTATACGCTCTGTGCAGCCGCACTCTGTCCCTGAGAATGTGGTACAATAAGCTTAACCTTAGCCAACTCGGCATCAGCGCTATCGTATCTGCCGAGATTGATGTATGTGAATGGTACAAGCCAGCCCGAAGGCACAGCAGTCGAGCCGTATGTAGTGTACATAATGCAGAACTGCTTAGAGAATGTACCCTTGAATGTGCCAGATGTATTCTTAACGTTCATCTTGTCGTTGCACCAAGCATACTGGTATATGTTTGTAAGCTGCAATGTCGAGTCTCCCTCAAGAAGGTTGTACTCGTTAAATCGGCATGTTACGTCAACATCCTCTCCATCCTTGAGTTTCTCGCCGGTGCCCTTGCTGCGTATCTGCATATATACGCCAGTGTTCTCGAACAGCACAAATTCGTTCTTGGCTGTATCGGTGGTGCAACCTTGCTGCTCGAACTGCGATTCCGATATAACATTTATCTTTTTGTTGGTAATGTATCGGTTTATGGCAGAGCGTTCCTTCTTCTTCATGTCGGCATAAGTCTCGGTGTCGCTGCACGAAGCAAACGCAAGTGCTGCAAGCACTACGCATATCAGCAATTTAAAGTTCTTCATTGATGTCTTCTTCTGTTTATATAATGTAATTTAAGTTTCGCAAGCGAAAGTAGTTAAGAAGTTAAGGAGTTGTCGCGCCCTACGGTCGCTAAGGAGTTAAGCCATTAGTTTTTTTGCTTGATATAGCATTATAAGCATTTGGCTTAACTTCTTAACTCCTTTAACTACTGAATTCTCTGAACTTGCGAAAGTTCAGTAATGTAATATCCAATTACAAAAGTACAACTTTTATATTTAATTTCTATATAATAGGTGCTTTAAGTTGGCTATATTTAACTTTTTTCGCCATTATTTTGTCAATAAGTCCTCGTAATGGGCAAATGCTCGACGTACAACACGCTCGGCTTCATCTAATGTGCAATGCAGACGTCCGCCGCTGGCATTAAGGTGTCCGCCACCGTTGAAGAATTCGGAAGCAACAAGATTGCAAGGAAAATCGTCTACCGAGCGCAATGACACCCAAATGGTATTGTCGCGCCGGTCGTCCTCGCGCAACGATATAGACAGGCGCATACCCTTAATCTTAAGAGGCTCGTTTACAAGCCCCTCGGCATCGCCTTTAATAAAGTGGAAGTCGCGCATGTCGCGTCGCGATATAGTGAAGTAGGCAGCGTGCAAGTCGTTGAAAATGTTTAGCTTCTGACTCATCAGGTATCCGCGCAGACGTATAGCCCAAGGGCTGAAGTTGTTGAACACGTTGCGGTATATCTTGTCCTTGTCGATGCCTTTGGTAAGCAACTGACTTACGATGAAGAATATTTCGGGTTGGTTGCTGTTGTATGTGAATCCGCCAGTGTCGGTCATCATACCGCAATATATGCATACGGCACACTTGCGCGACATCTCCTCAAAGCCTCCCAACTGCCATATTATGCGGAACACAAGCTCTGATGTGCTTGACATCTGAGGATGCGACACCGTGAGCACAGTATCCATCGAAGGGTCGAGGTGATGGTCAATCATAATCTTATGGGCAGGCGATTGCTCAAGGGCGTATTTCATCTCGTCCACACGATTGGCTCCGTTGAAGTCGAGACAGAATATTAGGTCTGCCTTTTGCAACATCTCGTCAGCCTTGTCGGCAGCGTGCTTGTCGTATCTTATGATGCGTTCGGAGCCTGGCAACCATTGAAGGAAGTCGGGATAGGCATCGGGCACGATGATGTCGGGCTCCTTGCCTTGCGTGCGCAGATATTCTGCCCAAGCGAGCGAAGAACCGAGTGCATCGCCGTCTGGTGACTTATGACAGCATATCACAATGCGGTTTGAGTTGTCTATATTCTCTTTTAATGTGGCAATTTCTGCCTCGGATAACAATTCTATTTTCATTGCTTACGTTTGATTGAGCTGCAAAGGTAATAATAATAGGTGGGTTTACCAACTAATTATAGGTAGGTTTACCAACTTTTTGGGATATTTGCAACTTTTTGTTGTTGGCTTGCGTCAAATTAACATAAACATCAAAAAACATAAGTTGTGCAAATTTTAAAATATTAAATAAACAATTATTATGAAGACACTAAGACATTTATCAGTATTGTTGCTGCTCTTGGCAGTGGGCGGCGTGTGTATGGCTTGCTATTCGAGCAAAGACCTAAATGCACACGGCAAGCGTGTTACCGTTACACGCAATGTGGGTTATTTCTCTAAGGTTGACGCCTCTGGTTCTGTAGACATAGAGTTTGTGCAAGGCAAGGAGCAAGCTATGCGCATTGTGGGATCAAAGCAGTTTGTCGACAATATAGTTGTAGAGAAGAAGGGCGAGACGCTGTATGTATCGCTTAAGAGCAACAGCGTTATCTCATTTTTCGACGACGATGTCACCTTATATATATATTCACCCGACCTTACTGAGGTAAATCTAAGAGGTTCGGTTTCGTTCGACGTAAAGGGCGCGCTTGATACCGACAACCTTAAGGTGTCGGTTATGGGTTCTGGAGAAGCAGACTTTGACTCAATTGTGTGCGACGCTATCAACTTTGAGGTGCGTGGTTCGGGAGATATCGGTGCAAAGCGCATTGATACTAAGAATGCTGTGGCTAATGTGTTTGGCTCAGGCGACCTCGACTTCGACTTCCTCAAGGCAGACAATGTACAGTTTGCGGTGAGTGGAAGTGGCGATCTCGATGCTATGCTGTCACAGGTAAAGACCATGCAACTAAATGTTGTGGGCTCGGGAGATATGGACATAAAGGCACAGAACTGTGGTGTTGCTAACTGCACTGCTGCTGGCAGTGGCTCGATAACACTCTCGGGTACAATGCGTGATGTTGTGAAGAATGTCACAGGCTCGGGCGATATAGATACAAGCAACTTGAGAGCAGTGTTGAAATAAAAAAATAAGTGTTTATTAAACCTTTTTATCTGTATATCGTCTATTTTTGTATAAAGCTAAGGATGTGTCAAAAAAGGAGTTGAAATTCCTGTTTGACACATCTTTCATGACTATACAGAAATAAAAACAATAAAAACAGATAATGAAACAATTTCTAATCTCACTCCTGTTGCTTGTCTCTGCTACAACGGCATTGGCTCAACGCAACATCACGGGTACCATTACCGACCGCGACACACATGAGACAATGGAGCAAACTGCCGTACAATTGCTTAAGGCAGACAGCAGCTATGTAGCTGGAACAGTTACCAATGCCGATGGAGCCTTTAAGTTGCAGGCTCCACGTAATGGCAAGTATATTGTAAAGCTCTCAAGTGTGGGATACAAGACACTGTTCCGCAATGTGACTATAAGCAACGACAATGACGCCAACCTTGGTAAGATTCAGTTTGCCGTATCGGCTATAGCTCTTAAAGGCACCACGGTTACTGCCCAGGCATCGAAAGTTGTGTTAAAGAAGGATACCTTTGTATATAATGCCACGGCATTCCGCACACCCGAAGGTTCTACAATTGAGGAACTTGTGAAGCGTCTGCCAGGTGCCCAGGTAGATGAAGATGGCAAGATTACGGTTAATGGCAAGGAGGTTAAGAAGATTAAGATAGATGGCAAGGAGTTTATGGTGGGCGATACCAAGACAGCCATGAAGAATCTGCCAACAAACATAGTTAACCAGATTAAGGCTTACGACGAGAAAAGCGACCTTGCAAAGGTTACTGGCATTGACGACGGTAATGAGCAAACGGTGCTTGACTTTGGTCTGAAGAAGGGTATGAACCGTGGTATGTTTGCCAATGCCAACCTTGCATATGGCACCAAGGATCGATATTCTGAGCGTTTTATGGGTGCTGCTTTCAGAAGCAACATGCGTGTTATGGGATTCGGATCGTTTAATAATACCAACGATATGGGACCTCATGGTGGCAGAGGTGGCGCCTGGGGACGTGGCAAGGATGGACTTAATGCTCCTAAGATGCTTGGCACCAACTTCAACTATGATAATGGAACAACTCTTTCTTGGGACGGTTCGGTGCGCTGGAACCATAAGGATGGCGATGCTTTGAAACGTTCTTCATCCGAGAATTTCGTAAGTTCGTCTTCATCGTTTGCCAATTCCTTGAGCCATAACTTTACCCGAAGCAATTCGTGGAATGCACAGATGCGTTTGGAATGGAAACCAGATACCCTGACCAATATTATGTTCCGTCCTACAATGTCGATAACATCATCCGACGGAAGCAATACCAACAACTCTGCCCAATTTAATGACGATCCTTATCAGTATGTCAATAATCCGTTGGCGGCTGAGTCGATTGAGATGCTTGCACAGCAGGGCAAAATGGTAAACACATCGAAGACAAGTTCTATAAACTATTCGGATTCGAAGAATTTTGGCGCTATGCTCCAACTTAACCGTAAGCTTAGCTCTAAGGGACGCAACATAACATTGCGTGGCGACTTTAGCTATACAGATGGCGACACCAAGCAGTTGTCTACCAACAACGTACATCTGTATCAGACTAAGGATAAGTTTGGCAACGACTCAACATATCAGACAAACCGCTACAACGTTACACCTACCAAGAACTATAGTTACTCGGTACAGACCACTTACAGCGAACCAATATGGCGTGCCACTTTCTTGCAGTTGAGCTATAAGTTCAATTATTCTTACTCGAAGAGCGACCGTGCCACATACGACTTCTCTAATCTTGGCGAGGACTTCTTTGCCGGACTAACACCGAAGTATCGCCGTTGGGACGATTGGCTTACACGTCTTCAGAATCCATATACCGACTATGAGGACAAGTCGCTGTCACGCTATTCGGAGTATCGCAACTATACCCACGACATCGATCTTATGATACGTATGCTGCGACAGAAGTATCAACTCAACTTCGGTGTTAAGGTTCAGCCACAGACGTCAAAGTTCATACAAAACTATCAAGGCGTGTATACCGATACGGTGCGCAATGTGGTTAATGTTACTCCTACTCTCGATTTCCGCTACAGATTCTCTGATGTCAGCCGACTGCGTATCAACTATCGTGGTACAACAGCACAACCATCGATGACCGACCTTCTCGACATTACCGACGATAGCGACCCACTCAACGTTACAAAGGGTAACCCAGGATTGAAACCTTCGTTCACCAATCGTCTGCGTGCCGAATACAATAATTATATAGAGAAGCGACAGATGGCTATAATGGCGAGTGTCAACTACTCTAACACACGCAACAGCATTGGATATAAGGTTACATACGATGAGAATACTGGTGGTAGAACAACACGACCAGAGAATATCAACGGCAACTGGAATGCAGGTGGTATGTTTATATTCAATATGGCTGTAGATACAGCTGGATACTGGAACATAAATACCTTTACAAATGTTGACTATCAGAACCGTGTGGGATACCTGTCGCTTAATCGCAATGCCGACTCTGACCGCAATGTTACTAAGTCGACAACAATTATTGAGCGATTGGCTACCAGCTACCGCAACTCTTGGCTTGAGGTAGAACTCGACGGTTCGCTCAACTATATGCACACTCGCAACAACTTGCAAGCCACATCTAATCTTGACACTTGGCAGTTTGCTTATGGTGGAACAATCAACATCACTACACCGTGGGGCACAAGTTTGTCAACCGACTTGCATCAGAACTCACGACGTGGCTATTCAGACAATTCGATGAATACAAATGAGCTGGTATGGAATGCTCAGCTTTCGCAAAGTTTCCTTAGGGGACGTAATCTAACATTGGCATTAGAATTTAACGATATATTGTCTAACCAGAGCAACTTCTCGCGCACAGTGTCGGCAATGAGCCGCAGCGATGTAGAGTACAACTCTATCAACAGCTATGCAATGCTGCATGTCATCTATCGCCTTAATCTCTTTGGAGGCAAGCAGGCACGACGCGATATGATGAAACATCGTCCTGGAGGATTTGGTAGACCAGGCTATGGAGGTCGTCCACCAATGGGAATGCCTATGGGTGGCGGTCGCCGACCAATGATGTAAAAATAAAATTGGGTGTTTAGAAACTCGCAACGAAGAGTTTTCTAAACACCCAATTCTTTTATTCTACCTTAACCTTTTCATATCCCATAGACCTCAACATCTGCTCAAACTGCGCCTTCGCATTATTGCGTGCGGTTTGATAGTTGGCCTTTGTAAGGCAACGCCGCTTCATCATCATGGCAGCCCGGTTATACATATCCTTTCGGTCTTGGTGGCTCCACTTTCCCGATTCTATAAACGAACGTGTGCGAGCCTCATCAATAAAGTTGTTGTCGAGTAGACGTATCGGTGGCAATATGGCACGCAAGGTGTCGTCTTCAATGGCAAGCCATCCCTCGTGTGCCTCTTTCATATTGATGCCAAGGCGTAAGGTTCCGTAGTATATGCGCACCAACTTGTCGTCGGAAAAGAAACCATGGCGCACAGTGTCTACCATCTCTTCGTCGTTAATCTCAAGAAACGACCACTCGCCAATTTGCTCAATAGAGCGTATCTGCGATGGTGTAATGTCTATCTTCTCGTTCTTGGTTATTACGGCAGGCGTTGATGTAGACGACACCTTATTTATATAGTGGCGTGCCACGAGCACAATGGCGACAACCGCCACCACCACAAGCACCACCTTAATTATTAAGGCGCGTACTGGGGCAAATATCCAAGAGCATCGTTTGTTCTTATCCATATTATCAAGTCTTTTAAGTATCTATATTGCTACAGTAGGTGTGGCTTGTTGCCGTACCATGCCAGTGGCTTTTTCTTATTTCTTTTTCTTCTCAACCGTTGTCTTGTCAATCAGAGCCCCAACACCATGTTTTGTAAGGTCGTGCCTGAAAGAGATGGTGATGTTTTCGGCCTTGAACCCCATCTGTTGCAACATTGGTACTAATACGTTAGCCGCTCCAATACGAGCCGACTCTAAGATATTAGTCTTTCCTATATCGGCTATTATGGCTTGGCGCCCTTGCTGTTCGAAGGCAGACAGTTCAGCATCGGTAAATCGGCTGCGTGTAAGTGCCACGTACTCTTGTATGTCGTTGTGGTTGATACGTGACGACGACAGTACGATATGCGGATCGGGCAATATTATTTCTATATGCGACGAATCGCGCACTACATTCTCAGCAGAGAAGTAGGCAAAGTCGATGTATGCCTTTACTGTAGCATCTACCGGTATGGCAACCTTTCTTTCGCCAAGAGGCAGCTTTACGTCGTAGTCGTGGTTTAGCACCTTGCCCTTGAGCGACAGTTGGTCGTCGTGTGTAATTACCTTGTGCATACGATACTCTGTGGTGTAAAGGCGCGAGCACTTTTGCGCTTGCATTACAAGCACTGCAGTTGTGTCTACTTTGGGTTGTTCAACCTCCTCCTTTTGTTCCTGTCGTTTGCTGCACGAAACGGCAAGCAAGGCTATCATCAGAAGTGATACGAATGTTATTCTTTTTGTCATAATCGTCTTGTTTATATTAAACATGGATGCCCGCTGCCACAATACGTTTATTCGGCCTGATTGTCTAAAGGCTTGCGATAGTTGCATCCCTCACGCCAACGGCTACATCCGTAAGCCGTTTTGCCCTTAATGATGGTTCCCTTGCCGCATACTGGGCATGTTGTACCTACAAGAGGGTCGTTGTTTGATGTTGCAGTCGGTGTGTCGGTTGATGTTGTTGAAGTGGCTGCCTTCTTCTTTGGTGTAGCCTTCTTCTTAGCTTTCTTCTTAAGGTCTTCCTCGCTAAAGGTGGTAACGCGACGGTTGCTGTTGTCGCGCAGCACATCATTCACAATCTCCGTAATCTGCTGCTTCAGACCATTAATAAAGTCGGCTGCATCGTCCTTCTTGTGTTCTATGTCACGCAGACGCTTCTCCCAGATACCCGTCAGCTCGCAACTCTTAAGCAGTTCCTCATGAATAGTGTCTATCAGTTCTATGCCAGTAGCTGTAGCCACAAGGTTCTTGCGCTCGCGTCGTATGTAATGGCGTTTGAATAGAGTCTCTATGATTCCTGCTCTGGATGATGGACGTCCTATTCCGTTCTCCTTTAAAGCGGCTCTCAATGTTTCGTCTTCTACAAATTTGCCCGCTGTCTCCATAGCCCGCAGCAATGTAGCTTCGGTATAATACTTAGGAGGTGTGGTCCACTTCTCGGATAGAGTAGGTATATGCGGTCCGCTCTCACCCTTTACAAATGTAGGCAGTGTGCGTTCCTCGTCGCCTTTGCGTTCGTCATCATCAGCTGTTGCATTCTGTTGCGCATAAACATCACGCCATCCAGGAGACAATATCTCCTTTCCTGTAGCCTTAAACTCCACATCCTCCACAGTTCCAAGAACAGTAGTTGTAGAGAATTTGCAGTCAGGATAGAACACGGCTATAAATCGGCGTGCAATAAGGTCGTACACATTGCGTTCCATATCTGTAAGGCCGGTTGCTGGCACTCCTGTTGGTATGATGGCATGGTGGTCGGTAACCTTAGATGTATCGAACACACGTTTCGACTTAGGCAATTTTTTGCCCTTTAGTGGTTCCATCAGTGCCTCGTATTGCTTGCTTATGCCCGAAAGTATTGATGGACACTTTGGGTATATGTCATCGCTAAGAAACTGAGTGTCTACACGTGGATATGTTGTAAGTTTGCGTTCGTACAAACCTTGTATAAGCTTGAGTGTAGTTTCGGCACTGTACGAGAACTTGCGGTTGCATTCCACCTGCAACGATGTAAGGTCAAACAGACGTGGTGGTGCCTCTGTACCATTCTTCTTCTGTACTGCTGTAACGGTGAATGGCTTGTCGGCAATGGTGGCAAATGCAGCCTCGCCTTCCTCCTTTGTACTGAACTTGCCCTTGGTTGCGGTAAATGTAGTGTCGCGATATACGGTTGCAAGCACCCAGTAAGGCTCTGGCTCAAACGAGTCAATCTCCTTCTGTCGGTTAACAATAAGCGCCAAAGTAGGTGTCTGCACACGTCCAATACTCAGAATCTGTCGGTTCTGTCCATATTTAAGAGTATATAGTCGGGTGGCATTCATACCCAAAAGCCAGTCGCCAATGGCACGGCTCAGTCCGGCAATGTATAGCGATTGGTATTCGTTTTGGTCTTTCAGCGATGCAAATCCCTCGCGTATGGCCTCGTCAGTCATAGACGATATCCACAGACGTTTAACCGGACACTTTGCACCAGCCTTTTGCATGACCCAGCGCTGTATTAACTCACCTTCTTGTCCGGCGTCACCGCAGTTTACAATGCCGTCTGCCGATTGCATAAGCTTTTCTATCACGGCAAACTGTCGTTTAATGCCGTCGTCGTCAATTAGCTTTATTCCGAATCTTTGAGGTATCATCGGCAGTGATGACAGGCTCCAATGCTTCCACATCTCTGTGTAGTCGTTAGGCTCTTTAAGCGTACATAGGTGACCAAATGTCCAAGTCACTTGGTAGCCGTTGCCCTCCATATATCCTTGGTGCGAGTTTGTTGCGCCCAGAATACGGGCGATATCCTTAGCAACACTTGGTTTCTCGGCAATGCAGACAATCATGTTTTTTTCTTGAGTTTTATTTGTTTATGATGCAAAGTTAGCTATAATTTTGCTATTATGTGGGTGCCTTGGCGAAATAATTATCACATATATGTGTCTTCAATGTCCTAAAAACTTGCCCGAACGAAATAAAAGTGTTAGCTTTGCATTATCTTTTTATTGACCACATGAAGAAAATATTGTTGTTAGGTTCAGGCGAGTTAGGCAAGGAGTTTGTCATCGCCGCAAAGCGTGCAGGACAATATGTCATTGCATGCGACAGATACAAGGGTGCTCCGGCAATGCAGGTTGCCGACGAGCATGAAGTGTTCAACATGCTTGATGGCGATGCTTTGACTGCTGTTGTTGAGCGTCATCATCCCGACATTATTGTGCCTGAGATTGAGGCTATACGCACCGAGCGTCTTTTCGACTTTGAAAAGGAAGGCATACAAGTGGTGCCAAGTGCCCGCGCCGTGAACTATACAATGAACCGTAAGGCTATTCGCGACCTTGCAGCTAAGGAGTTAGGACTGCGTACTGCCAAATATTTCTACGCTACTACTCTTGAGCAATTGCGCGAGCACTCAAAGGAGATAGGTTTCCCATGCGTTATCAAGCCTCTTATGTCGTCGTCGGGTCATGGTCAGAGTATAGTTCGCAAGCCCGAAGAACTTGAAAAGGCTTTTAACGATGCTATGGAAGGAAGCCGTGGCGACGTTAAGGAGATTATCATTGAGGAGTTTATCCACTTCGACTCTGAGTTTACATTGCTTACTGTTACACAGAAGAATGGTCCCACATTGTTCTGTCCTCCTATAGGACATGTTCAGAAAGGTGGCGACTATCGTGAGAGCTGGCAACCGTTCCAATTACCTGATGACGAGTTGCGCAAGGCAGAAGATATGGCCGAGAAGGTTACACGTGCGCTTACCGGAGCTGGTCTTTGGGGTGTAGAGTTCTTCCTTACCAAGCAGGGTGAGGTTATCTTCTCTGAACTTTCACCACGTCCGCATGATACTGGTATGGTAACACTTGGTCATACCACTAACCTTTCCGAGTTTGAGTTACACTTCCGTGCCGTTATGGGACTGCCTATTGCTGGTATACATCTTGAGCATGCTGGTGCAAGTGCTGTTATTCTCTCGCCTTCAGAAACCAACGACCCACTGCCATACAATCTTGTTGATGCATTGAAGGAAGACTATACACGTGTACGTATCTTCGGCAAGCAAGAGGCTCATGTAGGTCGTCGTATGGGTGTGGTTCTTTGCTATGGCCAACCACAAGACGATACAACCCAGCTTCGTGACAAGGCTAAGCGATTGGCAGCTACCGTGCTTGGTACCGACCCTTATATGGAGAAATAGGTAAAGCATAGACTTGCCTAGGCAAAACTAACTAAAAGAAATAATGAAAGTTTCTGACGCTAAGATAATTGAAATACAAAAGATAGAAGACCGTCGTGGCAATCTGTCGGTTGTTGAAGAGTTCAAGGACGTGCCCTTCCATATTGCTCGTGCCTATTGGTTGTATGATGTACCTGGAGGTGAGAGTAGGGGAGGACATGCACACCGCCGACTCAAACAATTGCTTATAGCACTTAGCGGCAGTTTCACAGTTACATTGGACGATGGTAGGGAGCAGCGCAAGTTTTTGCTCAATCATCCCTACCAAGGTTTAGAGATAGAAACAGGCATATGGCGCACACTCGACGATTTTTCGTCGGGTGCTGTATGCCTTGTGCTTGCTTCCGAGCCTTACGACGAATCTGATTATATCTACGACTACGATGAATTCTTAAAATATAAGGGTGTATTACGATAATGCAAATAACAAATCTTACTCCTGACGAATTTTCCTCCACTTTCCCAGCGGCACACATATTCAATTCTGTAGCATTTGCCGAGCTTAATGGCGATAAAGTTGAACGAATACATTATCTATCGTTCAATGACCCGAAACCATGTTTTGGCATAGTGCTTGGCGAGAGTAATGGCGTATTACGATCACCGTTTTCTGCTCCATTTGGAGGATTCTTAGAAAATGGTACACATGGACTCGAACGTATGGAGAAGGTTGTGGACATGTTGGCATGTTATGCCAAGGAGCATTCAATGAAGTTGTTAATAACGCTTCCGCCATTGGTTTATAATGAGACAACGGTGTCAAAGTGGGTAAGTGTGTTGATGCGTAAAATGAAACTGCGCCATATTGATCTTAACTACCATTTCGACATTTCACGTATGTCTTATTATCGTAATGTTATAAATCGTAGCGCACGCAATCATCTTAATCAAGCTATGAGGCTAAACTTCTGTTTGCATAAGCTAAACAGCGTCGATCGCAATGATGTGGCTCGTGTTTATAATGTTATTAGTTGCAACCATAAAGAACGTGGTTTTCCTTTAAGAATGACGCTTGACCAAGTATGGCAAACTGTGAGCAAGGTTATCTCAGCCGACTTTTTTGTGCTTGAACATGAAGGTTGTGATGTGGCTGCGGCTCAGGTTTTCCATGTTGCCAACGGCATTGCCCAGGTGGTGTATTGGGGAGATATACGCCAATATGCCAAGTTGCGCCCAATGAACTATCTTGCTTTTTCATTGTTCAGTTATTATTTTGACAAGGGGTTGCGTATTCTCGACATTGGACCTTCTACTGAAAATGGAACGCCAAACTATGGATTGTGTGAGTTTAAAGAGAACATAGGATGTTCTGTTACACTGAAATACAGTTTTGAGCTATGATAAAATTTCTTGACTTAAAGGACATTACGGCATTGCATAAGGACGAAATCAACCAAACCGTGGCAAATGTTGTCAATGGTGGATGGTATCTGCAAGGTGCAGCCAACGACGACTTCTGCCATAAGTTTGCCCAGTATATCGGCACACGCTATTGTGTTGGATGCGGCAATGGGCTTGATGCCCTTACCCTTATCTTGCGTGCATACAAGGAGATGGGGGTGATGAAGGAAGGCGACGAAGTTATTGTGCCTGCCAACACCTTTGTGGCTACCATCCTTGCCATTACCGAAAACCGTCTTAAGCCAGTGCTTGTAGAACCTCGATGGGATACTTTCCAAATAGACGACAGCCTTATTGAGCAAGCTATTACCCCACGTACCCGAGCCATAATGCTGGTGCATCTCTATGGTCGCTGTGCCTATACCCAGCTTATAGGCGATATATGCAGCCGTCATAACTTAAAGCTTATTGAGGACAATGCCCAAGCTCATGGCTGTATGCATGGTGATAGACGTACAGGTTCACTTGGCGATGCGGCTGCCCACAGCTTTTATCCAGGTAAGAATCTTGGTGCCCTTGGCGATGCAGGAGGCATAACTACCAACGACAAGCAGCTTGCCGATATGGTAAAGATGCTTGGCAATTACGGTTCCGAGCGCAAGTATGTATTCTCGCATGTTGGTGTCAACTCGCGCCTTGACGAGATACAGGCTGCTGTGCTTGCTGTAAAACTGCCCTATCTTGACCAAGAGAATGCGCGCCGTCGCGAGCATGCCCTATATTATATAAGGTGTATCAACAATCCTGCAGTATCGGTTCCTACCGAGGATTATTGGCAAGAGAATGTATTCCATATATTTCCGCTAATGTCTCCGCATCGCGACGAACTGATGCAGTATCTTTTGGACAACGGTGTTCAAACCGCCATCCATTATCCCATACCGCCGCACAAGCAACAGGCTTATGCCCAGTGGAACAATATGTCGTTGCCTATTACAGAGCGTATACATAGAGAAGAATTGAGTCTACCTATCAGTCCAACGCTCACCGATGGCGAGCGTCAGAAGGTGGTAGATTTAATCAACAGCTTTGTTCCGTCACGTGTTTGACGTGTCGTCTTGGCACATATCTGCCTGTATTACACATTATACATAATATATACACTACACAAATGAGCAATAACAACAATCATCAGCTTGGCGAGGCACCTTGGTTTCACGTCATCATATCTACAGGTTTTGGCACGGGTTTCTTTCCTTGGGGACCTGGCACCTTTGGCGGACTAATAGCCTTGCTTATATGGATAGGTCTTTATTTCGTGCTTTCGCCATTATGGCTATGTGTTGCAACAGTGGCCTTGGTGTTGGGCTCGTTATTTATTGGCGTGTGGACCGATAATGTAATGGAGCGTTATTGGGGCGAAGACCCGCGCACGGTAATCATAGACGAGTACTTTGGCACATGGATGGCTACGCTGCCCGCTCTATTTGTTGACGGTCCGGCATGGCGCCCAATACTGCTTGCATCACTTGGTTTTGTGCTTTTCCGCATAATAGACATCACAAAGCCTCTTGGTTGCCGATGGGTAGACCGCAACATACATGGCGGATGGGGATGTATGCTCGACGACGCATTGGCTGCATTCTACGCTATAATAGTGGTGACGATTGTACGCTTTGTGATATAAAAATGTTTAACAAAGTTTGGCTTTTTCGTCAAAAGTGCTTATCTTTGCACAATCCTAATATTAGGATGATAGTTATCCAACAATAAAAAACAATCAAAAGCATTGCCTATCGGAGCACATTTACTTAATTATAAAAGATTTAAGAAATGAAAAATTTGCAAGATATGACCGACGAAGAGTTGGCCTTATCATACGCTGATGGGAACAACCGGGCTTTTGATTTGTTGTTGCTGCGCAACCAGTCTAAGTTATTCTCATACATACTCTTCGTGGTGCACGACCGCGAGACTGCCGAAGATATCTTCCAAGAAACCTTCGTCAAGGTAATTACGCGCCTGCAAGAAGGACGTTATACGGTTAGTGGCAAGTTCGGTGCGTGGATTATGCGTATTGCGCATAACGCCATAATGGACTGGTATCGCGACCAGGCTTCTATGCGCATTGTCGACACTTCTGCCGACAACGACCTATCAAATATCCCTGGTGCCGAGATCTTTGAAGGCAATATAGAGAACCGTTTTGTCAACTCGCAGATAATGACAGATGTGAGACGTCTGCTCGACGCACTGCCTCCAATGCAGCGCGAAGTGGTATATATGCGCTTCTATCAGCAGTTGTCGTTTAAGGAGATTGCCGACTCTACCGACGTTAGCATAAACACTGCCCTTGGACGTATGCGATATGCGCTACTCAATATGCGACGCATGGCAAAGGCAAACAATATGGTTTTGCAACTGGCGTAAAAAAACTATAAGAAACAAAAGAGGTTGGTGCAGGATGCTACCAACCTCGTAAAGACGGATTTCGTAAAAAACGAAATCTCTAAAAATGATACCGCAAATATATAGCTTTATCTTGAACAAAACAAATATTTAGTGCAAAAAAGTGGGTTATTTAACATATTAAGCTATTTTTGCACCTTGTTAGGCATATAAACACTTATTTATACTATGGGTAGAAACAAATACTCGAACAAGGAGATTGACGGCATTGCTAAGCTGTTGCGACTTAAAAATTCGGCCAATCGTGCCAAACAAAAAGAACTGAGACATAAGTTGCGCGTGGAATATGAATTTAATATTTCCGACTTTAATGTCCCAGGTCGTTCCTTTGGCGAACAAGAATTGTACGACGCTATAAACCGCAGAGCTATAGTTATACTCGACGACAAAACTATTGCTGATATGAAGGCTAAACGCCAACGCGATCGTGAGCGCGATGAGGCTATACGCCAACAAGAAGCTGTAGAAGCTGGCGAACAGACCGACTGGAAAGAAGCTATGAAGCAGTGGGAAGACTGGGAAGCGCAAGAAATGTCGAAGATAGAAGATTGATTGTGTCTTCTATCTTCTTAAAAATATCAAGCTCTAAACCTACTGAAAATCAGTGTGTTGTACTAATAATGAACTTATTTAGACTTTATTGTAACAAATAAAGACTTAAAAATTCTTGCCGTAATATTTAATTTGCTTATCTTTGCAAACGTGTTACGGACAACACTCAATGTGGTGGTTGAAGCAACACGACAAACAAAACAACTATCAAAAATTTATAAAAATAAAATCTTTATTATTAACTAAAAAATCAAAACTATTATGATTAAAAATTTACGCTCAATTTTCATGGTTGCCCTTATGGCTGTTAGTGGTTCATTGTTCGCACAGAACGCAACAGATAAAGAAAGCCCTGTAAAGACCAAAATCGTATTCGAAAATATATATAAAGATATGCCTGCTGAGAATGCAGCTGGAACCGTTGTCTATCTTGATAAACATCCTATTGAGCAGGATGGTATCAAAATTACATTTGCAAAAGGTAGTGGTACAGGTGCGCCAAACTATACAATAGCAAAGAAGCAGATTTTCCTTTTTGCTCCTGATGGTACTAAAGAAAATGCAAGTACAGAAGGCAATACCATAACATATGCTACTACAGATAAGTATATCACAGGTATTTCTATGAATGCGGCAAAGGTTTCGGCTAATGCAACAATTAAGGCTAATGTTGGAACTGTAGTAATGGGTGGTGCAAACGGTATCTGTCCTATTTGGAGTAACAAGGATGCAAACGGTAAGGTTATCGATGTAAAGGAAGTTGTATTTACAGTTATTCCTAATGTAGAGAATCCAACTGCAAAGGATCAGCTTCACCTTGTTGATACACAGATTTTCACTCTTACTTCTTCTCCAGCTACTGGCATTACCAACATCACAGCCGAGAAGGCTCAGAACGGTGTTCGTTACAACCTCGCTGGTCAGCGTGTAAGCAAGGACTTCAAGGGCGTTGTTATCGAGAACGGCAAGAAGATGATTGTAAAGTAATCGGGAATATATTTAAGAATCTTAATGAGTAATGGGTTTGTTGAGGCTGCAGTCTCGACAAACCCTTTCTTCTTTTATGTCATGGCATATGGACTTATTGGCTCTGTTTTCACACCATAAATATGCCTCCAAAAAGTAATATAATATACTTTGCCATTTAATATAATATACTTTGCCATTTAATATATATTACTTTTAGGAGGCGTATTTATGGCTCTTTTTACCAGTGTATATTTCTGCTGCGCCATAACCGTCTTTACTTTAATAAGTTTCTGCCTCCTGTATCTTCGAGGATTCTCATTTGTTGGATAGCAATCTGATTCAGTTTGATGAGTCTTTCAGATTGTGCCATACCATCGTTGATAAACACAGCATTGAGATTCTCCATGTTCGATAGGCAGATTAGCTCATTTATATTGGCATAATCACGAATGTTACCTTTCTTATCGGGATTCTGTTCACGCCATTGCCTTGCCGTCATACCAAACATAGCTATGTTGAGAACATCGGCTTCATCGGCATACTTCATAGCTGCTTGTTCACGTGTCACCTCGTTTGGAATAAGATTTTCCTTGATTGCATCTGTGTGAATACGATAGTTTATCTTTGATAATTCACGTTTGGCAGACCAACCTATCTGTTTTTGCTCATCTTCTTTCAGTCGTTGGAACTCCTTTATCAAATACAATTCAAATTCTACTGAAACCCAACTTGCAAACTTAAACGCAATGTCCCTTTGTGCATAGGTTCCTCCATTTGCCCCACTTTTACAAATAATACCAACCGCATTTGTTATTTCTACCCATCGAGTTGGACTCATTGTAAAAGCATTGGAACCTGCTTCTTTCAAAAGGGGGTCGAATTCGACCCCTTTGAAATTCGGGTTGTTCAACTGCTCCCAAAGTCCAAGATATTCCAATGTGTTTTTAGAACGCAACCAATTCTTTACCACATCTTTTGGTTCTATTGCATTCTTTTGTCTCGCTATATCTGTGATACAGATATAATCGACTCCATTTTTAGATAGGGTCTTTATCGTTTGGTTCTTTACTATTATTTTTGCCATAATATTATACTTCTAATTGTATTGTCTGTACCATATGATTAGCTCGTAATATATCTAAAATCGGATATTATGCCACTACTTTGACTGAATATGTTTCAAGTGACGCTTGATTAGTCAAGTACGATTTTTCTTGCAAGCAGACATGTGCCTATTATTCCACCACGTTCATTAAGTTTGGATAGGCACAAACGTGTGTCACGATTTACTATGCTGAGTGAGTATTTCCTAACAGAAGCACTTACTGCTTGTAGTAGGAACTCTCCTGCGCGTGATAGTACGCCTCCAATAACGACCAACTCTGGGTTGAATAGGTTGATGAGGTTTGCCACACTTTCGCCAAGGCGCAAACCGACATGCTCTACAACATCAATACAAAGAGGGTCTTCATCGTTTATTGCATCTAAAATGCTTTCCAGAGAGTATATGTCTCCTGTATGATTAGTAAGAAATGATGATTCACCTTCTTCGATACGGTTGCGCACTATACGTTGCAATGCACTTCCTGAAGCTTCTGTCTCTAGACATCCTTTTTTTCCACAGTGGCATAATATGTCGTTGTCGAACATATGGGTATGGCCAAATTCACCAGCAAAGCCTGACTTGCCACGGTATAATTCGCCATCTATAATAATGCCCAAACCAAGACCCCAACTGGCATTTATGAACAGTACATCGCGTTCGCCTCTTACAACACCTTTAATGTACTCGCCATAGGCAAAGGCGCGAGTGTCGTTTTCAATATCTACTTGATATCCAAGGCGGTCTGATAATAATCTAGTTAATGGTTGCTCCGAAAAGTTGTAAATAGTATGACTGTAGCCACTTGACGAGTTTACACGTCCAGAGATACAGAACATCACTTCTTGTATTCGGCTCTTGTCAATTTCTGATTTGTCTATGAATTGTTTAACAAGTCTACATAATTCGTCAACCGACTCCATTGTATTCTCTGTATGGCAAGGTACGTTGTCGTCAAGTTCTACGAGGTCGCCACGGAAATTCATTAGTCCGAGGTTTATGAAACCAACCTTTATCTCTACTCCGACAAAGAATCCAGAGTCGGGATTGAGTCCATACAGTATAGGTCGTCGACCTTCATTTGTTTCTTGCTTGCCATATTCTTCTATATAGCCCAACTCTAATAGTTCACTCACAGCTTTTGTTACTGTGGGTATACTAAGCGAGATATCTTTGGCAAGCTCTTGGATTGTGGAGTTTCCATTAGTAACAAAGTACTTTATTATGTCTTTTTTGAATGTGGCGTTCTTGCCTTCGCCACCTAGATTAAATATATTTGGCATAGAGGTTGACTATATAATATAATAAGGTAAGGTTTTTTGATTCTATTCTATTTTTTTTATTGGGTTGCATTACCACTTGGGCTAAGCAAGACAAAGATAGTAATTATTATGCAATTAACCAAATTTTCAACGTGATTTATTATTTGATATATCTATTTTGAAGGTATTTCTTAATGGTTTTATATTAAATTCGATATTAATTAGCAATAATAATGAAATATCTTTGAAAATGCTTGGTAGTTATTAAAATAATTTATAAATTTGCCGACGTAAAACCAAATCATTTTAATAACTTAAACTATATGGAAAAAATTAAAGGACTGATTGACGCACCGTTTACTCCTTTTTATGAGAACGGTGAGGTAAATCTCGAGCCAATCTAAATCCGGCAAAACGAAATGTGCTCGATTTGCAAAACGAAACGTGCAAATATCGGGAAAAACGAAACGTTATAAAAAAATCGCACACACGACACTTTAAAGCAATATAAAAGCAGCCCGTTTTGGACTGCTTTTATATTTTTTTGAACGGCAAACAAACAGCGTTCAAACGTGGTTCAAATTCGTTTGTTCTGCCATAGTCTATTTGTTTTTTAGAATATCCTACTTAATTTATTGTCACATTTCCAAACCCATCATCAGGGAAAACAAAAATACCGCCACCATACACTGTACTAAGTGTCTGTAGCTGCGACGTACTTGCTAAAGCTGAAGTACTAAGCGACATGAAGCTGTTGACCGACAACTTAGGCACCGACTTAACACCGATTGGACGATATTTTGTATTGTCTTGAGTCTTAGCATCCCATGGAAGATAAGTGCCTTTGGCGAGATTGGTAAAATTACTGCCAACTATCTGTATCTGGCTGCTTGTAAAGTAACAACCATCTGCCTTTTCTGTCTGCGATTTAGTCATGCTATATTTGTCGTCTGCGATTACCTCGCCATTCAACCGTGGAGCACGATACTTATACAGCGTTACGCTCTTCGATACGCCAAGATTAACACGGACATAGGTATTCGGCTTACCTTGCAAACCGAAGAATTTGTTGTTATTTTCGTCTGTTATCCACAGGTAACCATTCTTTTTTTCTGTGTAAGGAGATACAAGTCCAGCCGCGTCAATATCGATAAAGGCGGTACGGGTCATGGTAGAATCTGACACGTCAAGTTTAGCAATTCCCTTCGGACCAAGGTCGTACAGCAGGTTGCCGTGGTTGTCGTAATAGCCAAGTGTGGCATATCCATTATCGTCAAGACCGAAGCGGATATTAGCCACACCAGCTGCGCCGAAGATCTGCACCATGCCATCCTCTATTCTTACCTCTATTCCGTTCTTACCTTTGGTTTGTAGACGCTGTGCTCTAACCAATTGAGCATTTATTCCGTTCTCGTCGAACACAGCTATCTTAGTACCTTTGGTAGTTCGAAACAATGTTTTATCGGCAGTTAGCATTATCTGTCGGCTTGTTATGTCAATGCCTGCATCGAGCAGACTGCCAGCAATCGACTTGTCTTCAACGTAGCCAGTTTTCTCGGCTCGGTATTCAGTCACGGTAGCTCCATACTCTAACTTAGGCTGCGATAGATACAACTTACTGCCCTTCATAGCACGGAACAAAACGTATATAGGCAACTTATCACCCACAATGCGCCAAAAAACAAAATATCGCTGCCAGGATGATGTTAACGTTATTAACGCATTTCCGTCCGAACTTTGATTGCTCGATGTAAATCCGCTTGCCTCAGTAGATACAAGAGGTGTACCGTCATTATAAAGAAATGCACAGACCTTGCCCGTACCCTTAGCAACAAACGACAACATATACATCTGTCCCTGTTTAATCAGGTTCATTCCCTTCAAGTTCCACCGTATTGTGTTTACTTCGGCAGATGTCGCGTCGGTATACAATGTAGCATAGCTGCCATACTTGTTCGCATCACCTTCTTGCAACAAGGATGTATGCGTACTGTCTACAACAAGAGGGTCAGAGTTGTATATAGATAAGGTGTCTGGCTTAACAAGGGTATTGGTGTTGATTAACAAGTTTCCGCCTATGTACCCTCTGTCTTGTTCCGAGAGTGTAAATCCCGAATATTCCTCGCCTTCGGCTATCTGCGGACAGGCTATATAGGCTGTCTTTGTGCCGTAATAGAGGAAAACGCAATCTATGTACGCTGTGTTAGCGTCAAGGGTCAATGTCTCGGCAGCAAGCATCCATTCGTTAGCTATCATGTTCTTAGCTACCGATAACGGTATAAAAAGGTTCTTGTTTAATTCGACCATACTACTGTCGCGTTGTAAGATGTACGCATTAAAGTCTCCTTCGCTTACCGCTCCACTACATTTGAGCATTGCGCTAACAACATACTTGCGAGCCTCCTTCACCTTAACACGTATAAAATCTACGCCACGGTTGCTGCCACTCTTACCCTCTATCACAACCGAGTTGTGACCATTGTAGTTGTTAAGCACCGAGATATAGGGCATGTATATATCGTTGCCTGTCCAGTAATCGGTTTTCTTCTCGAATGCACTGCCCGTAAGCAGATTGTGTCTACCCACAACAGTCTCGCCAACCTTCAGCGAAATTTCCCGTGCGCTCTGCTTGATGCTCGAAGTATACTGCGTCAGTTCGCCCTGCGTCTTCAGCGGCAGAGCATTGTACTTGTTGCTCACCTCATTATATTTCGACTCCAACCCCTTCTGCGAGGTCACCAGTCCGCCCCACACGGCGCTTACGCTCACACTGATAGGCAGGTTCGTATAGCACGTCTTGCCTCCATACACGCACTTCACCGTCACGCTCGCCGAAGTCCTGCTGATAGCCCTGCCGTCAATAGTGTCATAAGCCACGCTCTTTACCTTCACAGTCTTGCCCGATATTTCAGCATCGCAGCCCACCTTTGAAGTGATAGAGTAAGTACCAGTCACCACACTGCTGCCGTCAAGCATAGTGATTGTGGCGGTATTGCCACTTGTCACGTTAGCCAGACAGTTGCCGCTGCCATCAGTCTTAGCCGAGAAAGTCAGAGCAGCAGGCGAAAACGAAGCCGACACAGCATCCTTGCCAGCAGCTCCAGTCGCTCCTTGAGGGCCACGGTCACCTTGGTCGCCCTTATCTCCTTTCTCGCCCTTTGGCGAAACAGAATGCGCAGTACACACACCGGTTAGGTCACCGCTATCAGTTGTGCTGCGGTAATATGCAATATGATAGTTGTCGGTGTCGGCGGCTGCCCCCGACACCGTGAAGATGTCACCGATACGGCATCCGTTGCGTTCACTTGCGTTGGCACTCCATTTTTCTGAATGACCTATCTCAGCATAACCATTCCATGTGGCTTCACTGAATCTATAGTCTCGATTTAAAGCAGCTACGATACCAAAACCCTGCTCGCCTTTGAGAGTATGACCCTCTGGCGTGGGGCGAGAATTCTGAGGCATAGCAGATTGAGAGTATTTTCCCGACTGCCAAGTGTAACCGTCTTTATATATTTTCCACGATGCGTTATATGTAGAGAACACACGATACTTACCACCGCCTCGAAGATATAATATAGGTCTGCTGCCATAACCTAACTGTTTGTAGCTTACAGGCGAGACAGGGCAAAAGTTGAAGGTATCAGAATAGATGATTGTCTCTGCACGTGTAGTGCCACAACCTGAAGCTTGTGTATCAATATGGAAATCTACAGAAAATCCTGCCGAATGAGTAGACCATGAAGGCTTGGTGCCGCTATTGAGATTCACCACCACCTTAATGCCTGCAAAACCGTTTGTAGGCAGAGTATTGCCCGCAACTGGATACCAAACATTACGGTCATATTCAGCAGCCGACAAGTCTACCCACACATCCTGCTGCCAGTAGTCCTTGCCGTCCTTGCCCGGCTTGCCGTCAGCACCGTCCTTACCATCCCTTATCGCCGCAATCGTTATCTGGCCCCTCGCCAACAATACTGCCATACACTTTCATTTTTTTAGTTAATAAAAATAAGGGTGAGGTGCCCTTATTTAGACACCTCACAAGTAAATGTACCTCTGCCGCTCACGTCAGCGTTAGCCACGGTGACGTAAGGCTTGGTCGAAGTATTTACTGGACTTGACGTACCGTTCCAGTTGGTAGCAACACCGCTGGCATTGTACTTCGTCCACTTGTACGTGAAGCTTGAAGCATGGTCGCTGTCAGCCTTCACCGTAGCACCATCCTCCACCACCTTGCCGTCTTTCCACACACGGGCGAAAAGCTCGGTAGACTGGGCACCGTTCACAATCTTGTCGCCCGTCAGCGAGTACACCTCCACAACGTATGGGTCGCTCGCATCGAAGAACGTGACGATAGCGCTGGCGGTATCACCACCATCCTTGACAGTACAGCGGAAGGTCTGGAAGTTAAGCACGTCATTGGCACTCACGTTCAGAGTGCTCACGCCACCCGAAGTGCTCACGCTGCCCGAAGCCACAGCACTCCATGTGCCGGCACTGATATTCAGCACCTCCCAAGTCATAGAAGTCAGAGAAGTGTCCTGCACGTTGCCACGGAAGAACTTCGCCACGGCACGCAGCTGCTTCGTGTTGTTGGTCGAGTCGAACGTGTTGCCGTCGGGAGTCTCAATCTGCACAGTCTGGAGCGCACCGCCACTCTTCGCCAGCGAAATGGTCTTGTAGCCGATGCACGTAGTCGTAGCCTTAGTCTCTGGGTCAGTGTATTTGCACGACCATTCGATGTTCTTCACGCTGCCGTTCTTGGCGATGTTGCCGGTGAGGTTAAGCTGATACGACTTGCCGCTTACCGGGGTTGCTGCCGCACCATCCACCTTCCACGACCATCCCGTACAAGCCGAGGTCGGAGCCTGGTCTGTAGCACTGCCCGTCACGTATACACGGGCAGTGATAACGTTAGGGCTACTTTCCGAATAGTTCGGAGTGTACACACCCGTATCGGGAGTGTAAATCTGGGTCTCGCCCTTAGAGCACTGAGTGAAACACTGAACGGCTTTGCCGTCATTGAGGTCAACGATAGTAATCTGACCATTAGCCAATACTTTTGCCATAATCTTATTTTTGAATTAAAGTTATATTATTTACTATTAATAGTCTTCGTGTCTGATATATACACACGACACCCGAATTGCGCCTGTCTGCTCACATCGTCACGTGTGATAAGACACGAGCGCCCCACGCCCTCATGCAGCGTGTTCCATACAGCATCATCATCTGCATCAGCCGATTGTCGCCACCACGACCATGAGCCGTTGCTCACGGTGTCGCTTATGTCCTCGCCATTGCGTAGCAGCGTTGCCTTGAGCGTCATTTCGCCCGAGCCGTTTATCATCACCGTGCCCGTATCGCTCGTTATCATTATCTGATAAGCCACTCCGTCCTCGCCCTTCTCGCCCTTTTCCGCCTTCATCACAAGCTGCCAGTCAGCACTGCCAGCCATTGGCTCACTCGTGCTGCCCTCGGCATTAGTACACAGCCACACGCCGTTTCCATGGCTTACCTGGTCATAATAGCCGTAGCTCACACCCTTCTGCCACTCGCCTCTGTAGTTCACAATGTGTATCAAGTCACCAGTAGGCGACACCCACTCAAACGACGTAGACACGATCTTACAGCCTTGCGGAGAGAAATAAAACACCTCACAGCCCTCATGCGTATATCCCACAACACCCTTGTACGCTACAATACGGGGAGTGTTCGCCCCCGTCGTCTCCAATATCATCACGCCCTGGCGGTCACGCTCGTTAGGGTTCTGGTTGCCGTCAAGCACAATGGTGTCGCCAGCCTTGGGCACGTCGCTGCCCGGCTCGCAGTTGTCCTTTGCTATCTCTATCCACCCGAACTTCTTGCCGTCATACAGCTCGTTGCCCTCCGCGTCTGTCAGCGTCACATTCTCTTCGCTCACGGCAGTCACCAGTCGCCACCACGAGCGCGTCGGCTTCTGCTTGTCGGCCAACCCGAACGTCTGGCAGCGGGCCTGGTCGCTCACGTGCCACAAGTTCTGCGTAGCCGTAGTGCCGTCGTCGGCCAGAAGCCAGCACCTCCAGCCCTTCAGCACACCAGCCTCTATCAGCTCCTCTGTCTTGAATATCTTGCTACCCGAACCGCTCAGGTACACATTGCCCCCGGCATACGACAGCTTCCTCACCTCCAGCTCCTGGAATATAGCCTTGCCCCACACCTGCAGGTCGTGAATGTCAAGCCTATACTTGCCGTCGCCACGGTCTGTCACGCCAAAACCCTGCTGCGTCGCACCGTCATAGCCCAGCGACACAAGCCTACGCAGCACAGCATCCATCATCTGCACGTTGCCCAGCTTCGCATTGCCATCCGTGTCAATGCCCTTCTCGCCGTCACCAAGCTTTAGGCCCTGAAGGAAGCGTATCAGTCCCTGTGCCGTGTCATCGGTCTTCCTGCTCAGAAACTCCTGCATGCTCCTTCTTGCCGAAAACAGATTGTTGTCCGTTGGCTGAGTCTTCTCCCACGAGCGTATCACGTCAGGCAGTTCCATCCCGTCTATCCTCGACTTGGTATAGTTTTTCAGCTCGCCTATACTGTCGTTCACCTTCTCAAGTGCTCCTGTCTGCAGAGCGTCGCTGATTTCCAAATCCATCTGGCTTGGCAGGTTCACCTTGCGTGTTATCTTCGTTATACGGCTTTGTCTGTAGCCCTTGTCCGCGAAATACTTTTTGCTCACCAGCCTTACACGTCTGCCTACATTCAGCACGGCCTTATTCTTCTCTATCCACACGTGGTCGGTCGGGGCTTTATACACGCTTATGTCCTGCCAGTGCTCGGCATTGTATTTTTCCACAGCTGCCAGTAGCTCCTCCTCTGCCTGGCGGTAGTATTCGTCCGGCATCCTCACGTTCCACAGTATATAGTGGTCGCCTACTTTTGGCACAAGCTTTCCGCCCGGCACCTGAGTATTGTCTGCATACGGCCAGATGGTAATTATCTCAAACTCCCGTGTCTTGCTGTCGAAGTTCACCTCAAAATAGTGATCGTCCGACTCTCCCAGTCCCGCCAAGTCGCCGTCTTCAAACGATACACGCTTCGTCTCGCCTCCTATCTCATACTCGTTCGGATCGAAGCTTAGCGTCTCGTCCTTGAAGTAGTATATGTCAAATGGCTTGCCGTCATCGCCCTTTTTCGTTTCCTTCCTCACCGAGCTCACCTCGCCCGTGCGCCGTGGATATATGCTGCTAAATGCGTCCTTCTCGTAGTGGTCATATACGCCATATTCGTCTGTGTGCACTTCTACATATTGCCTGCCACCTGGTAGCATCAGACGGCTGTGCCCATACTTCTCCGCATCTATGTTACGGCTGCTGCCTATTGCGAACAGTCGCGTGTAGAATTTGTTGCTGTTGCCGGTGTCACGCTCCAGACTTGTCAATCCTCTGCCGTAGCCCAGCTCTATCTCTTCGCCGTGCTCACATCTGCACACGTTCACCGTCTGACCTTCCACCCACCACTCGGCTCCGCCACCCACTTTCTCGGCTATCTCCTTCAGGGCCTCGTCGCAGTATTTACCCTCGTAGTCTATCACTATCAGCTCCTGACCGTCCACACGGCCCACCTTCCAGTCCGTCGTGTGCCCCATGCCGTTGTTGATACACTTCACCACCATTGCCACATGTTCTCTCGCCGTGGCGGTCAGCGTGAACACGGGCTCGGCATTGCCGTCCGTCGTCTCCAGCACCAGGAAGCGTTTTATCATGCTCTCTATGCCGTATAGCTTCACGTCATACGTCCACTCGCCCTCGCTCTTCTGCGCTGGAGCATATCGCTCCGTCAGCCAATAACGCTCGCCCTCAAAGTCTACATAGTCATTCACATCGAGCGGTAGGTGCTCGTAATGTGTGAACGAGAGCGTCAGCACGTTGTCGCTCTGCACTCCTTTCTGTTGCGTGCTACTCTCATCCGCAGATATTTCTGCCCTGGCTTTGCCCGATTTGTCGTATATTGTTATTATCATACTCGAATGCTGTTTTAATGTTATTTGAACGAGGTTTTAATGGCGTTAAATGATGGGTACTGGCTCACGGAATCTCACTTTGAATTTGCTTGCCTGAACTCCATTTTTCCATATATAGGTCAGAGGCTTAAACTTTCCACAATCCAAGTATCTCATGTGCAATGTCATGTCAAGGTCGGGAAATGTGAAGTCAAGCCAACCGTCCTTTCCTTGCTTCAGAAACTTGATGAAATCAGCATACGCCTTCAACCATCCTGCCTTTGTCTTGTTATACATGGCGAAATACAGTTCCACGTCACGAGCTTCATTCTTTGGTGTCAATACGGCTGAGTATTTCTCACCATCCTCCTCTCTTATGTTCACTGCCGTTTCCTCCTTTGTCTTGCTTGGTGTTAGTATGGCGGTCAGATTACTCATGTCGCCTTTTTGGTCTTCCGTCAGAAAAACACCATATACCTTCCAGATGTCAGTGCCATTGACCAGTACCTGGCCACTAAGTATTTCATCCATATTATTTCATTTTAAGTCCATCACGAATAATCTTTCTTATTTCCTCCTTGATGTCGTTCAGATGCGTGACACTCATACCAGTGTTTTCTGCAATGCGTGCCAGATGGCTTTCAGCCACATTCATCTTCTCGACCACGTTTTCAAGTTGGTCATCCATGCTTGACCAATGTTGCAAGCCACTGGTGAACATTCCTTCGAGCTTTGTGCCTTGGTCTTGTGTCATGGCAGAGAAACCGCCACTTTTACCGCTTTGGCTTGTGCTGCTGCTACCAGTGTACCCAGTGGCTTCTGCAAGTTTGTCACGCAAGGCAATGGCATCTTTCACATAGCCCATGTATTCCTCTTGGAGTGCATTGCGTTCTGCCTCTGTCAGGTCATTGTCTTCCATAGCAGCACCAAACTTCTTCCACCATTCCTTTAGCTTGTCAGCATACATTTCACCAATCTGGTTTGAAAGCATGGCACGCATGAAGTATTCTGACAGGTCATCAGCCATATCCTCAGCCGTGGCATTCATATCCATAAGGGTGTCCACAAAGCTGTCATACATGGAATCGAAGGAAATACCCGTCAATCCCTCATATAGTTCATTGGTCAGTTCCTCCAGCTTGCCAGCCTGGTCTATGTAGTCATTCAGCTTTTCGCCAAGCTTGTCACCGTAACCGCCCTTGCCAGTGTTCAAGATGCTTTCCCAAATACCCACATTCGAGCGAAGTTTCTTCATCTCCTCTGGGCTTAGGCTCCAAAGGTCGCCGTTGAAGTCTTCTTTTACATTCTGCTTAATCCAGCGCGTCTGGTCTTCATCGAAGCCGTTCCAATAGTAGTTCCAGCTATGATGCTTTTTATGATAGCTTGCCTGTGCCTTCGCTATGTCAAGGTAGTTCTGGTTGCTCTCTTGCTGGTTGCCGTATGCCTGTTTATAGGCTGCTACCGATTTTGTGCCTTTGCTTGCCTTTATTTCGTCCGTCAAGTCCTCGATGGCATATTGCAGAAGCTCGTTGCGCTTGGTCAAATCGTCAATGGTCTTTTTCACTTCTGCCTCATTGCCGTTAAGGCCAAATAGGTCATCTACACCAAACCAACTGCCAATGCCACCAACCAAACCTTGCAAGATATTGCCCACGTCCTTGATGATCGACAAAACAATTTCGGGCAAATCTTCAACTATCTTTTCCACACAATCGGCTATTCTGTTCAAAAGGTCATCTATGAATCTCTTTGGATCATCGCCAAGCGCGTCAATGATTTGAAGAATTGCACCGATAATTCCACCTATCTTGCCGCCAAGCTCTCCCAATGACTTGCCTATTCCCTCCGAGCCTTTTCCCAGTGAGGTTATGAGTTTGCTCATACCATTGGCAAAACCATACAACGAACCGTTCGACATCTCGTTCAGATAGCCCGTGAAGTTCTGAATGCCTTGCGCTGCTGCATTGGTGTTGTCTGTCAGCGTCTGGCGTGCCTTGTTGCTTTCATCCTGTGCCTCTGTTTGCTCTTTTGCAGTGGTATTGACCTTTCCCTGGGCAATGTCCACCGCTTTCTTGGCAATCTCCTTTGAGGTGTCATCAGTAGCAGCAGCCAAGTTTGCTTGCGCCTTTTCCAGTTCATCGACCGCCCTTGTATGGGCTTCTGTCTTGTCTTGGAGATCCCGCACGCTTTCCTGGTATGCTGCGACGTTCTTGGAGATTGTATCCCATATCTTGAAGTTGAACGCACTGGTGCTTTCCCCACCTGTCTCTTGCTTCAATTTGACTTGCAAGTCGGTGTAGGTCTTTTTGTTTTCAGCCGACAAACCCTTAAACTCTGCCGTCTTCATATACTCCTCCACCTTGCCCAGTGTCTCTCGTGCCACGTCCCTCAGCACATTGCCCACACCTTCAAAGGTCGCACCCCAATCTATGTTCATCGCGAGGTTCTTGGCATCCGCTTGGCTCATGGCTGCGTCACGCTGCTTTTCCAGTGCCTTCACCTTCCATGTCTTTTCCTCAGCTGTGCCTGCACCCTCATTCACCTCCTTTATCTTCTCGGCATATTCCTTGGCTATGGCATACTTTTGCTCTTGTATGGTTCCATACTCCTTCAAGTAGTCTGTCATGGCAAGCAATTCCTCCTTCAACGCTTCCTTGTTGGCATCCTCGATGGCTTTGTTTCGGCTTTTCTCGTTCAGGGCGTTAGCCTCTTTTATGGCGTCCGTCTGTTCCTTGGTCAGCCCATTCGCCTCTGTCGCAATGCCTGCTTGCTTGTTATCTCGTTTCCATGCCGTTTCTTGCTTGTCGATTTCGGCCTTCTGTGCCTGGTAGTCGTTTTCTATCTGGCGAAGCTTCTTCTCCAAGCCTTCTTGCATGGTGTCAATTTCTTCCTCGTCATTCTTGCGTTGCAGCGCCGCCATTTCCTGACCCACCTTTTCCTTCACCTGCTTGCGGCGTTCTTCCGCTGCCTCTTCCTTGGCTCTTGCCGCTTCGGCCTTGGCTGCATCCTTTTCTGCCCGGTCGCTGTCTTTGTCCGTACCGGCTTTGCGCGAATAATATTCCTTCTTGGCAAGTTCCATATTTTCTTTCAGTTCCTTTGCCGTTTTGTAATATTCTTCCTTGGTCAGGTTGTTTGAGTCGTTTCTTATAAAATCGTTATATTTCTTCAAGGCTGCTTGGTAAGCCTTCTTGTCGGCTGCACCCCAATCACTGCTCGATTTACTTTTCTCGTCACGGCGATTTTGTTCTGATGTCAGTTTGTTCAATTGATATTGCAGCTCATCCATGGTGTAGGTGCCACGGATCTTTTTGCTGTCATTGATGGTATAGCCATACTTGTGTCCAGACATATTCATCTGGGCTATGAGGTTTTCACGCTCCTTTATCATTTTCTTCAGGTCGTTCTTGCTGACACGGGTGAGATCCTCAAAGTATGCATGCACAGCATCCTTGCGCACTTGCTTGTTAAGGTTCTGTTGCCGTTGTTGTAGACTCTTGAGCTCGGCTTCCTCCTCACGACTTAAACCGCCTACTCTGCGATAGGAACCGTAACTCATTTTCCACCGCTCTGTCTTCTGCTTGGCTTCAAGCTCTTTTATGCGCTTGTTCACGTTGCCCAGCTCGTTCTTTGGCTTGGCGATGCTTTGCCCTGCTTCCAGATCTGCAATCTCCTGCTTTATTTTCTTGATGTTTCTCAGTTTGTCATATTCCGTGTCATACTTGGCAAAGATAGCAGGGTATTTCTGTTCAAGTCTATCCAGGGCCTCGCGTCTGGTGTCCGTGCTTAGTGCTTCGTCTCCTGCTATGGAGCACAGTTCTTCCATCTTGCGCTTGTGTTCTTCCTCTGCCTCAATCACTTTTTGCTTTTGTGCCTCATACGCTTCGTCTGCTGCCCGTATCAGTTCCGTCTCTGTCTTCATGCTTATCATCACGGCCACCACACTGGCAATCGCAGTGGCTACCAATACGTATGGGTTGCTCATCATTGTGGCATTTAGGAGTTTCTGCGCTTTCTCCACCATGACAATCATGCCTTTGTGTATGGCTTCCGCTGCTGTCATCGCACCAATGCCAGTCGTCATCAGGCTCTGGACTGCTGCAACGGCCATGCAGGCTGTGCGGTATGTGCCATATGTCGCGACAAGCCCCATCAGCACACGCCCAAATTGCTCATAATGCTCCACCATATAGGTCACACCGCTCAGCGTTGTGTTTATCACGCCCTCGCTTTGTTTGCCCATATCGTTGAACATGCTTGCTATGTCATCCTCGATGTTTCTTATCTGGCCTGTAACGGTCTTGCTCTGTTCCTCCATCAAGCCACCAAACTTGCTGCCTTCGCCCGTAAGGTTTTCTATTACCTTCTGCACTTCGGGGAATCCTACCTTGCCTGCTTCTACCAAGTCTTTCACCTGGCTTTCTGCCACACCAAACACCTTGGCAAGTTCCTGGATCATCGGAATGCCACGACCCGTGAACTGGTTCAAGTCTTGGGTGTATAGTCTGCCCTGGGCCATTGTCGTGCCATACAGATACACCAGGTCATTCAATGGCATGCTCAATCCTGCCGCAATGTCGCCCAGTCGGATCAAGGTCTCATTCACGTTCTCTGCCTCCATGCCGTATGCCAAGAGCTGCTTTGCCCCTTGGGCCACGCCCTCCAGGTCAAAGGGGGTTATGGCTGCCGTACGCACAAGTTGGGCCATCAGGGCATCTGCCTTGTCGGCACTGCCAAGCATGGTGTTGAAGGCCACCTCCAACTGCTGGAACTGGCCTCTGACGTTAGCAACTTCCGAGACTATCCCTTTCATCGAAAAGGCCATGCCAAGCCCCATGAGCGACCGTTTCACCCTCTCGCTCATGTTCTCCAGTCCGCTCAAGCCTTTCTTCGCTTTATCGCTGTGTTCCTTCAAGGCATCCATCTTCTTGTTTACCCTGTCAAGTCCACCGCTGATGCGGTCTAAGAGTTCTATTTCTATTGCTACCGTCTTGCCGTTGCTCATTTCAGTTTACTTTGAAAAAATCCTACAATGTCGTCGGCTTCCTCCTTGGCACTTCTTTCGTCCTTGGGCTTGCCGTGCTTCTTCTTGCTAACATAATGTGGGGCATCGCTCAGCATCATAATCAGGGTCTGGTAGTTCACACCGTTCAGTATGTAGTCTACGCTCCAACCCGTCTCGCTTGCTATCTGCCACACAAAACCGAAAGGGCTATGGGAGCCTTCGTATTCGCTCGTTAACTCCCTTTCTTCTTTTGGCTCTTCCTCAGCTTCATCGGGTTCACCGTTTCCGCCGATTTGATAATACTTGTAAAACTGTCAGTCCCCATCAGTCCGACAAACTTCTTTATCACACTGATCAGGTACTTGTTTTCCATCCAGTTTCTCACAGCCCATGCCGTTAAGCCAACAAACAGATGTCGGCTTATCCAGCCACGGCAAAGGGTGTAAGCTATCATGCGACTGATTTTCTTGCCGTGATCAACAAGGAACTTCATTTCTTCCTCCTTGGAGAAGTGCCACATTTCTTCGCTGGTCACACCCATTGCCAACCATTCTTTGGCTATTCTGATTTGCCCTGCCAAAGTTGGTCGGCGCATGGTCACACGTAGATGGAACGACTTTTTCAAAAAAGGAAGGTGCAATTCCTTCAATGGCACTGAAAGACCAGTGTCCAATAGAGCTTCCGCACCTTCCTTTTCTATTTGCCTGATGGTCTTCTCATCCATACACTATGCCTTCACGCGGGTTGCCTATTTTCCAGTGACACTCACATCTCCTGCAGCCTTTGTGTCCTGAATGTCGTAAGGCTCACTGCCGTCTGAAGGTTTGTTCACCTTCAACTGACATTCCAGCTTCGATACCTCTGTTAGTGTTAGCTTGCCACCGAGATTGGCCAAGATTGTTGCATTCGGGATGGTGCAAGTCTGGCCTGAAACAAAGTCAATAGTCCATTTGCCCGAAAGCTGCACAAGACTTGTTGGTGCTTTCCAGCCTGTGTACTTCCCAGTAGTTCCTACGAGAGTACCTCCAAGAACCATCTGAATGTTCTCGTAGTTCAACTGTATGATGTTGAATGTTGGCGAGATTGTTGCATTCTTGGTGAGGATGGTCAGCACTGGCGCATCTGGTACTTGCTCCGCATCAATGTCGGTACTCTCGGGCTTTGTGCCACCCCAGTCCCACGATCCTTTTTCGATGTAGCCAATGGTCTTCTCACCAAACTTCACGGCGCCTATGCCGTACATGAAATTCTTATTCATTCTTCTTTCTTGTTTTGATTGTGATTATTATTATTATGCCAGACACCAGTCCGACAATAAAACTTAATATAGCCACTTTAACAGGGTTTGAACACTGTTCTTTCTCTGTTTTAATGGTGTTCGAGAGTTCCGCGTTTTGCCTTGCCAGCTTCTTGTTTTGTTCCTCATAATAGAGACACAACAATTGCAGGCTGTCACATGTGGCATCAATGTATATCACATCTTTGCCATTCTCCTTGCCTACGCTTGCCTTCACGTTGGCACGGCCTTGCTTCTTCACAAAGGAGGCACCAGACGGCATACTGCCTATGCTGTCAAGGGGTATTGTCAGATGCACCCGCTCTTGCGCCACCTTTTCCGTCCACATTATCTTTGTCGTGGTCTGCTTGCTTTCGGCGCTGTCCTTTGCCACCTTTTCCTCTGCCTGCGTTGTCATCGTCTTCGTCGAGCGACAGCTCGCTGCTGACAGGGCAACTGTTACGATGAGGACATAGCTTGATAGCTTCGATTGCACGACTGAGCCGATTGATCGAAAGACGGGTCCTATGATTTTCTGCCGTAAGGCCTTCAACAATCTTCGTGATGTCTTCATATTTCCGTTGCGTTTCCAACAGCACCTTCGAAATGTCTTCGTACATGCCTTTATATGTGTCATGCACTACCTTGGCATTCTTGGCTTTGTTGGCGTTTCTGTTGGCAAACCAAACGATGGCAGCACCTATGCCGCCCGAGGGTATTGCCCATTGGATGAATTGCAGTAGTATGTCTGCCATCGTTATCTTTGTTTTAAGTTACTTTTTTACTTTTTTACCCTTTTACTTTTTTACCTTTACTTGCTTGATTCCTATTGACCTGAGCCAATCTTGAACGTTGAACGATGGGCAAGCCTTGTGGCTGTTCAGCTCGTTGTGGCCAATGATGCGGATCTGCGGAAACCTCTCGTGGAAGTCTCTCACATACGCTGTCATGGCCTTCACTTGTGCCTCTGTGCGCGTGTCCTTAGCTGTCTTGCCATCAGAGGCAAGACCACCAACATACACAACGTGACGGCTCACCGTGTTGTAGCCCTTAGCACCGTTTGTCACCTCCCATGGGTCCACCTCTGCGTCCTCGTTGTTCCCAACAAGGCGCTCCACCTTGCCGTCAAGGTGTATCATGTCCGTATACCCCACCTGCTTCCAGCCCCGGCCTCCCTTCTTCACCGGGTCGGTGTGCCAGTGGCGAATTTCGTCACTGGTCACCTCACGGCCCTCAGGCGTGGCGGTGCAGTGCAGCACCAAGTATTTCATCCCTGCCATTTAACTATTGGATTTTTCACTTTTCCCTTTTCACTTATCCCGCCTTGTAGTCGCTCATCATCACCACGCCCGCATCTTCCTTCTTCGGCATGCACACGAAGTAGTGGCGGAAGTTCACCTCGTTACGCTGATACTCCGGGTTGTTCTCTGCCGGGCTCCAGTACATCTTTGTCGAGCCGGTAGCCTTGAACACACGCGGAGTGTAGAATGCAAACGAGCAGTGGAAGTCGCCTGCCGTACCGCCCTTGTCGCCTACAGCCTTCTTCGTTCCGGCTGCAGCATAATAGGGAGTGTTCTCAAATTCGTATATGTCGAAGCCGTACAGCTTGCCCACCTTGCCCGTGTTGCGGTCTATGTTATACTGCTCCTTGAAGGTCTGGTCTGCTGCCAGGAGGTCGTTCACATGGTCCGTACACAGCACCAGACGGCGGTTTGTGGTCGGCACACCCAGCTTGTCCATTGCTGCCTTCATGGCGAGCACGTCCTTCACCGTCATCTTCAGGCGGCCAGTCGCTCCGTCCTTCTCGCCAGTGGTCTTCAGCACCGGAGTCTTCTCTGCGTTCGACTTCGCACACAGAGCATGCGCTGCCTTCGCAAACTTGGCATCGTTGATAGCGTTCGAGTGGCTCTCCTTCACACGCGCTATCTTGTCGTAGCTTATGCTGTACAGCTCGTCGTCGGTGATCGGAGTCACCTTTGTCTGGAACTTGTCAAGCTTCACAGCTATGTCCTTGTCGTCAAGCGCCTGCAGCGGGATGGGGTAGGTCGTATTGTTCACAAGCACCTCCGGGTCCACGCCTACATCCACCAGGTGTATCACGTCGTTGTCCACGATGCTCGAGTTGTCAGGTATGCCGTCAAGCCAAGTACCAGCCACAAAACCGCGCAAACTCTTCACCATCTCGCCCGTCCATATCTCCTTGCACACTCCTACACGCAGCGCGCCCTGGGCTGTCTCGCCGCCCAGTAGCGCGCCAACACAGTTCATGCCCACAGCTCCAGCTATCGGCGACACACCCATCGCAGCAGCCAGCACGCCACCAGTCACACAGTTGAAAAGCACTGCCATTAACAGTGTCATTAATCTCTTCTTTTCCATTTTTTTACTTTTTTATCGGTTTTTACTTTTCACTTTTCCCTTAATAAGCTATTGGATTTTTCCCTTTTCCCTTTTCCCTTTTCACTTAATAAGCTATTGGATTTTTCCCTTTTCCCTTTTCACTTAATAAACTATTGGATTTTTCACTTTTCCCTTTTCCCTTTTCACTTAAATTTCGCACTCCATGCCGTACTCCTCCTTGTACAGTCGCTTATACTCCTCCGGCTGTTCTTTGCGCAGAGTCAGCAGTTCGCCCTGAGGCACATCGCTCAGCTTCTTGTATGAGCCTGGCTGCTGTGCTGAAGCACCGCCCTGGTGCCCGACAAAGCCGCTCAGTTTCATCTGTGGCGACATCGCTGAGATGATGCGCTCCAGCTTCTCCTGGCCTATCTCCTTGCCCAGGTTGACGAACTCCTCCTTCTTCTCTGCGCCGATACGCTTCTCGCCCACGGCTTTCTCCACGACGGCTGTGATGCTCGCAAGTGTCAGGGTCTCCTTCTCCTTACGCAGGGTCTCATTCTCTTGCTTGGCGGCGGTCAGCTCTCTTATCTTGGCTGCGATCTCCACCTCTGTTGCCGTTTCCGGCAGCCCCAACTGTAGGGCATACTGTTTCTGTTCCATTTGTTTTTGTTTTTTATTGTTGTTCAACATTGGCAAGGGGCATTCGCTGTCCTTGCCGAGAGTAATCTTCCGTCCGTCCTTCTGCAGCACGATGGCGTCGTCATTTGCGCCCACGTCCACTAAGCTCACCTCAAACAGCTTGCTCTTCGTTATCGTCGGGCACGTCTGACCCTGCACAAGCAGTTCCGCGTCCTCGCTCGTCTCTAAGATGTCAAGTCCGGCGCTCACCATCTTCAGGCTGCCAAACTCCCATTGCTTCTTGCACCTTACCGACAGCTCCGAGGCCTCGTCAAACATCAGTTCGCCCGTCACCTCGCCGTCATCCACTTTCAGATCCTTCACATAGCCTATCACGTTGCCGCGCTCGTGCATATACAGCAGCACCGGGTTGCGCTCATATTGTTCCACGTCCATCCCCGCCGTCAGCACTCGTGTGCCGTAGCTGTTCAGCCGGTCGTTGGTTATTCTTACGCGTTTTCCTTTATTCATATCGTTTCGCTTTTTTCCTGCAATATTACAAACTCATTTTCCCACTGCCAAAAAACCGTGCAACCACTGCACACTTCTATGCAACCATTGCACACTTTTTTGCACAGCCACCGAAATCATCCCACTTTTGCATAAAAAACTTTATCAACATGACAAAGGCAGAAATAGAAAAAAAGAAATCACTGGCACGCACGCTCTATCTCTCCGGAATGGAGCAGCAGGACATTGCCGACAAGGTCGATGTCTCGCGCGTCACCATTTCCAAGTGGTGCACAGCCGAGGGATGGAAGGAGGCACGTGCGGCCAAGAGTGTCACACGTCCCGAACTGGTCAACAAGCTGTTGTTGACCATTGACGCGCTTATAACGCAAGTGAATAATTCTGGCGACCCAATGGCGATGGCTGGACTGGGTGACAAACTCGCAAAGCTTTCATCTGTCATAGAGAAACTTGACAAGAAGGCCAACGTGGTTGACATCATTGAGGTGTCCATGAAGTTCAGCAAGTGGTTGGAGTTCCGTGCCAAGTCTGACCCTACGATAACAACTGAGTTGATGAAGGCAATCAATCATCTTCAAGACTTGTTTATCATGGAACAGATGGGTGTTAAATAATTAAGGAGTATGGCAACAGCAGCAGAAAAGAAACTCGCATACGAGCAATGGAAGGAACGGTGCAAGCAAGTTCAGGCTTTCACCGACACATCTCTTATGCGTAAGGAAACGCCCCTTGAAAAGGAAAAACGTATTCGTAGGCTGCAATCCAATTACGCTGCATTCTGCGAATATTACTTTCCGCATTTCCTACAGCTGAGAGATAAGACTACAGGCGAAGTAATCCGAACCATACACAATGCGCCTTTTCACAACCAGGCTGCACAGAAGGTTAAGAACACGCCAAACCTCAAAGCGGTCTTTATGTGGCCTCGTGGTCATGCCAAGTCCACCCACATGGACATCTTTACTCCTTTGTGGCTGATGTTTCAGACCAAGCGTCTTATTAACTTCATGGTGGTTGTGGGCAAGTCCGAGGATAGTGCCATCCGCTTGCTTGGCGACATCCAGGCTGAGCTCGAATACAACCAGCGGCTCATCGCCGACTTTGGCGCACAGAAGAACGCTGGCGACTGGCAAGAAGGTGAGTTTAAGACCAAGGACGGCGTGAAGTTCCTTGCCTGTGGTCGTGGTCAATCTCCTCGTGGTTTGCGTGACCGTGAGGCACGTCCAGACTACATCGTCATTGACGACCTCGATGATGATGAGCTTTGCCGTAACGAGAAGCGTGTGCATGACCTCACCGACTGGGTGAAAGAAGCCCTTTTCGGTTCGCTTGATGTAGGTCGTGGTCGCTTCATTATGGTTGGAAACCTCATTTCAAAAACTTCCGTTCTTTTCAACCTGGCACATACCAAGGGGGTGTTCCTTTCTAAGATTGTGGCGGTTGATTCTGATGGCGAACCAGTATGGCGTGAAAAGTGGACTAAGGAAGAGGCTCAGGCTTATGCCGATTTCGTGGGCTTCCGGGCATGGAACAAGGAAATGATGCTCAATCCTATCAAGGATGGCACGATATTTCGCCATGACTGGATCCGTTACAAGAAGGTTCTGCCACTCAATAAGTACGACCAACTTATTTGCTACACCGACCCGTCGTTCAAGTCCACCACGGCCAACGACTACAAGGCTTGCCGTGTATGGGGAAAAATCGGTACCGAACTCCACCTCATCGACTCCTTCGTCCGCCAGGCTACGGTCAGCGAGATGGTACGGTGGCTTTACGACTTCTACGAGCGCACTCGCGACTCCGCACCCGTTCAGTTCTTCATGGAGGCCAACTTCATGCAGGATGTCATTCTCGACGAGTTTGCAGTCGAGGGCGAGCAGCGCGGCTACCAGCTACCCATCATGCCAGACAAGCGAAAGAAGCCCGAAAAGATTCAGCGCATCGAGGCGGTCAGCCCCCTTTGGGAGCGTGGCTTCGTCTTCTATAACGAAGCACTCAAGGACTCGCCCGACATGCAGGTAGGCATCGAACAGACGCTGGCGCTCGAACGGGGCAGCCGTGTACACGACGACGCTCCCGATGCCGACGAGGGCGCAATATGGATGCTTCAGCGCTGCTCAAGGCAGAGCATCTGCAAACCCATTTTCGGCAAACGACAAACAAACAAAAACATCTGGTAATTTTTTTACAAATAGAAAGGAGACTCTACACATGTTCATCACACAAGAAGACTACAGGGTCGTCATAGGCGAAAACGCTCTCAAGGTCGTTTCGCAAGCTTCACAAGAGATTCGTGACAATGCAGAACTCGAAGCGTGCGAGGAGATTGCCGGCTACCTACGGCCCAAATACGACACAGAGACGATCTTCGCTGCTCAAGGCGACGAGCGAAACAGACTCGTCGTCATGTACGCTGCCGACATCGCGCTCTATCACATGACGGCTGCCATGCCGCAGAAGATGGGCAGCGAGATACGTAAGGAGCGGTACGAACGCGCCATCAAGTGGCTCGAAGGCGTGCAGGCTGGCAAAATCATACCCGACCTGCCGCTCGACATCGACACCGACGGAACGCCCTCCGGCGACCTTCTCATTTTCGGATCACAACAACAGTTACATCATAATTGGTAAAAACTATGAACATTAAAAACATATTCAGCGGCATCCTCACGCCGTCAGGCCACAACGTGCTGCACACACAATACGGCGACTTCAACCTCGCAAAGGCTTCCGACCGCAAGCGAATAAACAAGATGGTCATCGAGCTGCAGCGCACCACCGATGCGCTCACACGCAAGGACATCGCCGACTGGCACAACGCATGGCAGATGGCCATCAATGTTGACAACCCAAACCGGTCACGACTTTACGACATCTATCGAGACATCGAAATAGACCTCCATCTTTCAGGATGCGTAAGCCAGCGCGTAGGCTTCGTCATGGCTAAGTCCTTCAAGCTCGTCGATGCCAAGGGCAACATCAACGACCAGGCGCTCCACCTCTTCGACCAGGCTTGGTTCAAGCAGTTGCTGAAATACGCGCTCGAAGCCAATCTGTGGGGACATTCTCTCATAGAGCTAGGAGACGTTACAACCGATGGCGACGGATGTCCTTGCTACACCGATGTCAAGCTCATACCACGCAAGCACGTCATTCCCGAGTACGGACGTGTCATTCAGCAGCTCGGACAAGACTGGACTTCCGGCATCGACTACCGCTCCGCTCCCTTCACCGACTGGCTCATCGAGGCTGGACGGCCCGACGACCTCGGACTCTACCTCAAGGCTGCTACGCAGACCATCCCTAAGAAGAACATGCTCGCCTTCTGGGATTCCTTCGGCGAGATCTTCGGCATGCCAATGCGTATCGCACGAACCACATCGCGCGACCCTAAGGTAATGAGCCAACTCGAAAAGATGCTCAAGGATGCAGGAGCAAGCCAGTACATGGTGGCGGGACAGGACACCGAAATCGAATTTGTCGAGAGCGGAAAGGGCGACGCCTTCAACGTCTACGACAAGCGCATAGACCGAGCAAACTCAGAGCTCTCTAAGCTCATCATCGGACAGACCATGACAATAGAGGACGGTAGCAGCCTCTCTCAATCGCAGACTCACCTCGAGGTCTTCCAGAACCTCGTCGACAGCGACTGCACCATGCTGCGCGACATCGTCAACAATCAGCTCATACCGCGCATGACCAAACACGGATTCCCGGTCAAGGGACTGCGATTCGAGTGGGACAACGCTGTCGACTACACACCAGAGCAGCAGGTAGCATACGAAACCATGGTGGCAGACCGTTACGATGTCGACCCTGCCTACTTTGCCGAGAAATACAACATGCCTGTAGGCGAACGGCGCAATACGCAACCCATGCCCACTAACGGCAATGACGACGATAATGACCCAAAGAAGCAGCAAAAAAACCCTACAACCTCTTTTTTCGACTAAGCCCCAGCGACTACCTGGGGCTACACCGACGATATGCCGAAATATTAGCCTATGACACCGGTCTGTCTTCCTTATGCCTCAGCAAAAAAGAAGAGGAAATTGATGCCATCGCCAAAAAATGGGCAAGTGTCATCAGTAACAAGTATGTGAGAGAAGACGCTGAAGAGGCTGCGCGAATTGCACTTAGGCATGGCATCAAGGAGTTACCGGAGTTGCGTGAGGTAGATTTGGGGGGAAGGAAACGATTCCATGGCTTGACTCGTGCAAATTTCCACCCTGCTATATGCGAGGGAGCACCCAATATCATCAATGTGAATAAACGTGCTTATAAAACATGGGTAAAAGATACCGAGGATGCAATCCGTGGGGGATGGCATGCCCAAAGCAACACTATCTTACACGAATTGGGACACTATATCGACTTTTGCAACGACCCCGATTATTTTCGCTCAGTAGAACACGAATGGAAAATGGATAAAGCAGACAAGGAACTTATCAAAAAGCAACTTTCAGAGTATTCCCTTACCAATCGTGCTGAGTTTGAGGCTGAACTGAATGCAGCGATCATGAGGGGTAAGGTTCTACCAAAAGAGTTGCTTTCTTATTCTCACATGAATAATGTTAATACGGAACTTGCAAAAAGTTTGCTTAGTTTGGGGGCTGGTGAAGACGTCTGTCTGCCAAGCGAAGATATTAGCAAGGGATTCAAGGACGCTATGAAGGTTATCTTCAACCAAAAAGGAAATTCTTTCTCTATCGACATCATGGCTGATAAAAACGTACAGAGCTTGATAGAGGCTCATGCAACTGTCCTCGACCGCAACTTGCAAAGCGTGGAAATGTCCGACATCATGCGCCAGCGTCTTACTCGATCCAACTACATCTTCTCCGGCATCAAGACCTTCCACGAGCTCAACGAGGCATTCCCCTCATTGCTCGACGAGAACGGCAATCGAAAGCCGTTTGAACGCTTTTTGAACGACGTTCAGAAGATCAACGACACCTACAACTCGCACTACCTCCGTGCCGAGTACAATTTCGTACAGTCCTCTGCCCAGATGGCTGCCAAGTGGGAGCAATTCGCCGAAGACGGCGACCGCTACAACCTCCAGTACCGCACGGCCGGCGACAGCAAGGTGCGTCCCGCACACGCTGCTCTCAATGGTGTCACCCTCCCGCCTTCCGACCCCTTCTGGCAGACCTACTATCCCCCCAACGGATGGAACTGCCGATGCAACGTCGTTCAGGTGCGAAAGTCCAAATACCCCGCCACACCCCACGACGAGGCAATGAAAAGAGGCGAAGAAGCCTTGCAAAACGACACAAAGGGCATCTTCCATTTCAATCCCGGCATACAGCAAAAGACCGTGCCCGACTACAACCCCTACACCATTCGTCGATGCAACGACTGCGACATAGCTAAGGGTAAGTTGGATCTTGACAGAAAGCCTGTTGCAGACAACGAACTTTGTGCTGCTTGTCGATTGGTACATAAATGCGCCAATGCATACACTGATTCAGGAAAAACAAATCTGTCTGTTGAAGACCGTGATACGATACTTGCAAAGCCTTTGGATGAACAATTCTTCACCAAATACATTGGTATCAAAGGAAAGGTGTTACAACACGAGCTGGCTTGCTCTACAGCGGAGGACTACAACAGAGTTTTAGCCGTAGCCCAAGCGTTTGCAGATAGGTATGGTGATTGCTTACTCAATCCCGAAATTTCAAAATTCGCAAAAGAAGGAAGAAGAAAAGTGTATGACATGATTCCAGAAAGCAGTAAGGCGAATCCTGATTTGAAGGTGGGAGAGTTTGGATATATAGATGTGAAATCGCCAAAAGACAGTCTTAACTGTTGCAGCAATGCAAATCATGCGTCTCGTAATCAGTATGCTTGCGTTTGTCTTACTGACCATTGTTTCAAGAAACCTATCACAGAAAAACAGATAGAGGATAGAAACAATGCTATTTGGAATAGCAAGGAGTACACACACGATTATATATTTTGGTATGTCAATGGCAAGCTCAGAAAATACAAGAGACCAATGGAATAATCCGTTGGTCTCAGGTTTTGCAACCGTCACAGGCTGCTTTCAGTGGTTTTCCGTCATATCGCTCCCACATTGCAAAGATAACAACTATTTCCAAATAAAACAACAATTATGAAAGAAAATATCAAAAAAAATCACCCAAGACCTACACCACCTATGGACACTATAACAACAAAAGTAGTACGCTTAAAGATAGCGAAAGGATGCCGCCACACATCAGCCATGGAAAAACTCTGGCGAGCATTTCGAGGAAAGGACTCCTTGAATACATTAGGCCACCTTCTTTGTACCGTCTTGCGCAATTCAAGAGCGATTTCTGACTTGATGAGATGTACAGAAAACTATATAGAACACCTACAACAACAGAAAGAAATAACAGCACAACACTGCATACTATCAAATACCGAAGAACGGTATCTTGTGACGGTATGTTCACAAAAGCAGCTATCAACCCTATTAGAGTTGCAGATGTCATTGTACAATGACGAATTAACTGTTCTCGTAAGTGCTCCAAGTCATCTTTGGCTCGCACTAAGTCTGCTTTGAAATGGTTCCACCCTCTTGAATTGTCTATTACAGGACTCATAATTGTTTTTGCCTGCAAAGGTATAACGTTTCATATCAAAACTTTCAACATTCAACAAATATTATGAAACAATCCATCATGATCGACGGCATCGAGATTCAATACACCATCGAGACCAAAGACATTTTTGCTGTCCTCGGCTCTGCCTACATTTATCGACCCGTCACCTTCCTCGACACCATACGAATCATATATAGAGGGCTGCAGCGCAATTGTGGCTACTCTTACGACGAGTTCCAGGCGGCCGTCATGAAGGGCAATATCTACCCATCAAAAAAGAGGGGACATTATCCCCTCTCTGTTGCCACTCTGCGCATACGCAACAGAGTCAAGTCCATCAATAAGCAGTTCCTGCAAGACAGAACTCCACGTTAGTCACAGATGTTTCAGAGCTACATACCGGTACACCTCGATGCTCTCAACTATCTCCTCGTGGTTATGGTTCGTCACGCTCTGCACAAGGTCAAGCTCACCGAAGCTCTCGCCCTCAAGGTTCGCCAGTCGGCGGTGTATCTTGTCCGGAAGGTCAAACACCGCCAAGGCGTCGTCCTTGCACTCACTTCCCGCGCTCGCGTCGCCTGCCCAGTCCGTCACTATATGCAGCGTCAGCCGTGGTTCTGCCCTATATTCCACACCGTTCACTATTGGCTTCCAGTCTATCTGACCGAACTCAACAAACACAGCTGGGCGTTCCCAACTCTCTTCCTGCTCTATAAACTCCACGTTGCGGTTCCACAAGTCTATATGCTTTATCTCGGCTATCGCCCCAAGCTCCCTGCATAGCAGCTCATAAAGTTCCTTTCTCATTTTTTCGTCTTGTTTTCGTCTTATTTTCGTCTTATTTCAAATTCCATATTGAAGTATTCTGTTATGTTCTCTTCCACTATCTCCCTCACTGCCTTTTCTACCTCTGGCGACTCTCCCAAGAATCTGCGCCGCGGTATCTTTATGCTCTTGCCCTCTTTCATCAGGGCCATGTGCTTCCAGAACTCTGCCTCCGTGCTCAGCCTCACAGTGCGCTTGTCGTTCCGTCGCTCGCCGTTCTTCTTACGCCCGAACGCGCCCGTCGCCTCATAATACTTGTGCCAGAAGTATCGCTTCATCTTCTTCGTCACCTTTATCTCGCCACCGTCGTTGTGAATGGCGGCATAAGGCAGGTTCGTGTAGAACGTTATGCTCGTCTCCGTCGTGCGGCTACTGATGCTCTGTCTCAGCTGGCCCGTGTCTATCAGTATCGGCCCGCCAGGCCGTAGCGGACTACTCCTGCGCTGCCATGCCTCGCTGAAGAAAGCCTGACGCTCAAAGTTCTTGTCAAACTCATCACTCAGTTCCACCCTAATATCCGACAGGATATTGCGGATAATTTTCTGTACATTCTGGTTCATCGTCAAAGTCAAATTTTAGAAACATCTGCACCTCCTTTGGCACGTCATTCTTAGCATCGCAAGAGGCATTTATAAGGTTATAGAACGTACGCTCGCATATACCATAAACAGGATACACGTACCTTCGCCATATCTCGCGGTTGCTCAGTCCGCTCCTGGCATGTTGGTCGTATATCCTATTTATGTCCCTTACCCGTTTCTGATAGCTCGCGCCACGCCTCTTTACCATACCCAGTTCTACACCTTTTAATAATTCGCAAATATAAACCTTTATCCTTAAACCGCAAGCAAAAAGCCACCTAAATCTCTCATATTTAGGTGGCTTTCCTCAATCTTACACTCCCAAAAGCTTAGAAAGGCTTAGAGAGGCCCAGCAAGGCCTATCTTTTCCCTTTTCCCTTAACTATTGGATTTTTCACTCTTCACTTTTCCCTTTTCACTTAAAGTCTGCAGAAGCTCGGCTCTATACGCGTCCACACTCCCGTCTCTGCATTGCGCTTCGAGAAGTAGTAGTTCGTCGCCGTGTTCTGCACCACATTGGCCTCCTTAAACAGCTGCATAATCTCCGCATACTCCCCGTCAAACTTGTCCTCCAGCTCATACAGCTTCGAGATGCTCTTATAGTCCAGGTCGCCCGTCTTGTTGCGTTCCAGCAGCGTCATCGCCATCTGGTACATCGGGTCTTCCACACCCTTCTCGCTCGCCTCCATGTAGCGTTTCAGGTAGTCCACAAGGCGCTCGGCTGCAAGGTCTGCACGCTCGTCAAAGCCCTTCACCTTGTTAAACTTCACCTCAAGCTTGAAGTCCCCGTCTGTGATCGTGTAGCTCTGCTGCCCGTCGTTCTTCACAGCACCATACTCGCGCATCACCTTAGTAAAAGCACCCGTCTCGTCGTCAAGCCATTTCTTGAACCCGCTCACAGTCTGCTCCACATCGTTCACACGAGTCAGCACGTCATACATAAACTCACCCCGCAGAGCCTCATAAGTCTCACGCTTAGCCACGCGGTCGTTCTTCGCCTCACTCTGAAGCTGTGCAAGCAGCGCTGCTCTCTGTTCCTTACTCATGCTTTTCAGCAATTCCAAATTCTCGTTCTTTGTTTCCATTGTCTTACTGTTTTTAATTTTTTTTTAGTTTTCCTCTCGGCTTTCAACATAATCTTTTATCATGTCAAAATCACACTCATCAAGCAAGTCAAAGATGTAAGGTTTTGCACGCTCTACTATTGCATGCATACTCGCATACTCAATATTACTCGAAATAAAACTCGCATTTCTCTGTTCTGCCAAGCCAGCCGAACATCTGTTCCATTTTTTCTTTTGTGGTCATAATTGTTTTTTTTTAGTTATCTTTCTTACGATTCATTGTACGCAACTTAGTGTTGAGGATGCTCAGCTCTTCTGTGTCCAGGAAGCGGAAAGCCTTGCCCGCTATACGTTTGTCCTCGCAGAAGCGGTCCACGGCTTTCCAGTCTGCCGTGTTCACACCCCACAGCTGCATCTGGTGCAGCACGCCGCTACGCGCCTTGCGCTTCGCCTTCAGCAGGGCGGCACGACGTTCGTCGTAGCCCGCCACACGTTCCATTTCCTTGCACATCAGCTCATACTCCGTCTGGGTCATCTGCCGCAGGTGCTCGGTTCTCTCGTTGGTAAACTGCCGCACCAAGGTTCCCTTGTCTGCGCCGGGAAGCAGCTTTAGCAGCTTGTAGAACTTCCCGTAGTTATCGACGTGGTTCATGCTCCGCCTCCTTTTCTTTCCATTTCAGCCACGCCTCTCTCGCCACGGCAAGTGCCGTAGGAACCTCCCATGTCAAGCCGTCAGCAGGAAGCAACGGCACATTGTTAAAACAAATGTACACCTCACCGCTGAACTCGCGTGCCTGAACTATCGTTTCGCTCTCTCTAACCAAAGCTGCAGCTTTCTTCGCAGCCTTTTTCTCGTTGCGGGCCTTGCGCTCTGCGTTCAGCCACGCTTTAAACTCGTCTAAAACTTTCATTGTGTCAATATTTATTGGTTCTTTGTTTGTCATTTTCTCGTTTGTTGGGTTTCCACTTGATGGTCACTTCGGCGTCCATCTTGCCGCTGCCCTCACACACAGGGCAGATTTTCCATTCGCTGTCGTTCGGGCTGCTACGGTCGCCTAAGAAACCACCCTGACCATGACAGTATTCGCAAGTATATCCTCGGCTCTCAATCCGTTCTTCCTTGCTGCCGTAAACTGGTGGCGTCAGCCATATCATTCGGTGCTTACTGCTCATCGTTCACCACCTCCTCTCCTAAATATTCCACCATAAGGGCGGTGTGTCCTTCTTCCTGCAGACGGCGGCTCACCTCTTCCAAAATCATGTACTGGTCGTCACCGCCATAGCACTTCACGGCTTCCTTTGCCGCCTTCACTATTTGCTCTATCGTATCGTCCATCATGCTCATCGTTTTTCGTTGCTTGGTCGCTTATACGTTACTTTCTCATAAGTGTGCCACTGGATAATCCGTGCCGCAAACATCAGGTCGGTAGTTTCCAGCACCACACACCCTTTGTTCTTCTGGCTGCGGTGTGCCGTCAGGTCACATTGCCAGTTACTCTCCAGCCATTCGCCCATCACGCTCTCCGCCTGGCTCTTCTTCAGCAGGATGTATATCGTGTCACCCTGCCGGTAGTCGTTCATGTCCTTACTCATTGCTTCTTGTCGTTATTGGTCCAATTTTCGTGCAAGCGAGTGCAAAGCCAAACTCGTTTGGTTTTGCCGAGTGCCGCCGAAAATCGGGCTAATCCTTAGCCCAATATTCTTCAGCTCGTTCCGCCCAGATGGTGTAGTATCCCTTGTCCCCGAAATATCGCCCCTTCGATATGGCTCTATATCCCTCCACCCATATCTTCAGCGAGGCATCAAACATCACGCTCACCGCGGTACGCCCCTTCGGACGTGTGCCTTCGGCCTGGCTGATGATGACGAGCAGCTTGTTGGGATGCCGGGCCTTGAAAGCCAGATAGTCCTCAAAGCTCATGCCCGTATATTGGTAGGAGTCTATCACCACCGTGTCGGGGCTTTTCCTTTTCGACAGCCGCTTGTCAAGGTCCTCCATGCTCTCGGCATCCAGCAGCACCATTCGGCGTGCCACGTCCTGCATCCCGGCTCGTATAAAGGCGTTCTTCATCGTCAGGCTCGAACCTTCCTCCAGACTGTCATAAGCCACTCGCCCGAATCGGCATAGCTCCTTGCACAGCTTCAGTACGAAACTCGTCTTGCCGCTTCCGCTTCGACCCCACACGAACCACACACCGTTCCGCTCAGGCTCGCCAAACGCCTCGCGCCACTCGTCGCTCAGCTTGTAGGTCTGCTTCTTCATCGCAAGCAGCTCGCTCACGCTTATCGCTCTTTTCATATCGTTTGAATGTTATTTGAACACCGTTCAATGCTTCTGCCAGCGAGAGCAATGGGAACTTGTTCACCATTGCCGAGCGCAGCGAAGCATCAAGTTTACTTAAGCGTCCATCTGCTTCACTCTGTGTACACCTTTCTTCACCCTCCTCAGGTCGAAGTCATACTGCTCGGCGTCCTTCACCACCTCAGCTATCTTCTTGCGGTCGGTCAGTCCGTTAGCCACGCAGATCGCATAAACGTCGTTCGGACTTGTCTGCTCCAGCTCGAAGAACTTGCGTCCTATCCTGGAGTGTATCTCGTTATAGCCTTTCTTGTCATAACGCAGTCCCATCTTCATCCTGCGCTTGATATAAGAGGTCGAGAAAAACACGATGCCGCATTTGTCCTCAAGCCTGTTATACAGGTCTATGAAGTAGTGGAACACCCTTTCCGTCAGCTTGTCAGCTTCATCGAACAGCAGCACCGGGTTCTCCGTCTGTATCAGCGCGCCGATGATTGCGTCAAGCATGTCTCTTATCGTCATTCCGTCAGTCCTCAGACCTATCTTCTTCGCAATGTCGCGGATAAAGTCGCTCCGCTTCATGTCTTCCGAGCACAGAATGTAGTAGGCGCCGCTGTGCTCACGCTCGTAAAGACGCGCCGCCGTGGTCTTGCCGCATCCGGCTTCGCCCACCACCCAGGTCACGTTCTTCCATTCCTGGGCGTCAGTCATCGCATAGGCCATCTCCTTTGCTGCCGTGGTCTCCACCATCTGCCAGGCACCGGGGATGGCGGTTCCCACCTGCGAGGCTATCTTTCGCCACATGTCGTCGCTGATGTTCTCCCACTTGCCGCTCAGCACCGAGCTTACCGTGCCCGCACTCGTACCGTCCAGACTGGCTGCTGCCTTGTTTTGGCTCGGATATTTCATCACATAGAGGCGCAGGGCCTCGCGTATCTGCTCTTTCTGTTTCTCGTTCATAACAAAAAAATAATAATTAATAATTAATAATTAATAATTAATAACCAATCACAGTTTTGATGCAATCTTCTTCTCCATCGGAAGCGGTATTCTCGGCGTGTCGCCATCATCACCGCCCTCCATCACGTCCAGCCAGTCGTCAAGGCTCAGCGATTTCGTGTGTCTTCCCAGTTGGTACTGCTCAGGCGGCTGCGAGTAACGCTCCATGCGGTGGTCTATCTGCCGCTGCACGGCTGCCGTCGTGCCCTTCAGCTTCGGACTGTGCAGACCCTGCTGCTCTGCGTCCGTGCCATGCTCGGCGGCTATCGTCCGGCCGGCCACCGTCCGCTCTATGCGGTCCTGAAGGTTGGCTTCCTGCTCCTGGCGGATAAACTTCGCATCGTCCGTCCCCTGCTGGTCTTGCAGGGCGCGGTGTATCAGTATGTAGGGTTCTGCCGTCCGCTCAAAGCGCAGCGAGCCGTCTGTGCCTTTTGTATAGAGTCTGATGCTTGCAAAGTCGTAAGGGTCGTAAGCCACGATGAAGCGCTCGTAGGTGTGCTTCCTTCGCCACTCGTGGTCGGGTACGCCGGGCGATGAGCACACTTCGTACTGCCGCTTCTCGCCTTTGATCGTCACCTGCAGGCCCTGGTCCGTGAACGTAGCCATGCGTTTCGTAAACACCCAGAACATGTCCACCATGTCGTGCAGCGTCACTTCCTGGGTCTCCTCGTTCACGCTCTTCTCGTACATGTCTATCCTACGCTCGCCCGTCGCGGGGTGCACACCCTCGTTCCATTCCTTACGGGCTGCGGCATAGGCATCTTTCAGCTCCTCCAGAGTGTACAGACTGTCCTTGTTGGCTTCGATAAACTCCACGTTCGGGCGGCTCGACGCCTTCTTCGCCGTCACGTTCTGACCCGTGAAGCGCCAGTCCTTATGCAGCACCTGAGCCTGAAACCGTCCGAACACGCTCTCTATCGTCTTCGACTCGCCGTTGTAGGGCTGTGTCGGGCGGTGCACCCTGCAGATCTTCCCGATAAAGCCGTCAGAATCCAGCTTCTTGTGGCCGCCCTGGTTGTCATAAACAATCTCATAAGGCTTATGACCGCTCTTCTGGATTGCCATGCGGTAGGCGTGGTATTGGGCCTCATAGTCCTCTGTGTCGCTGATGCAGTAGCCCAGAAGCACCTCGCTCATCGCGTCGATCACCTCATACACCTGGGTCGTCCGCACCTTGCCCTGCTCGTCCCTATAGTAAAGGTTCAGCTTCGTGCCGTCACCATACCATAGCGTGTCCCTGCGTGTCGGAAGTGCAGTCTTGTGCTTTCTGCCGTAACGCTGACGGGCTGCCTGCTCGCCATATACGGCGTCATACCACAGTGGCTCCACCTGCGGACTGTTCAGCCATTTCTTCATACCGCTCAGGCTTCTTATCGGCTTCCAGCCTCTTTCCTCAGCTATCTCGTTCGCCTTTTCAAACAGCTGCGCGTCGGTATACACCGGCACCTTGCTGCGCTTCAGAGCCACAATCAGTTTCAGAAAGTCACCGGTTATCTTCAGTGCCGAAGAGTTGCCCAGCTTGCCGCTCACCACGCTCTGGTAGCCATCAGCCTTCCAAGCCTTCAGTCGCGTCTTCAGTCGCGCCAATGTGCCCGGGAGCGTGTGGCCGTAGCTCTCGCGCATACGTTCCGAACTGTCAAGTATCAAGTCCCACGCACCCGACATCGGAGCGTTCAAGCTGCTGCGGATGGCCTGGCGTCTTGCCGCCATCTTCTCCAGCTCGCCAAGCACCGAGGCGTTGATGGTATATTCCTCTATCATCTTCTCCGTCAGGTGGCGCTCCTGCCCGTCCTTGTCCATATAGGTGTAGGCTTCGTAAAACTCACGCGCCTTCGCATCTATCTTTATGCTTGCCTTCGTCATAGCCTCTCGCATCTTTTCTTCTGGGTCGCCGTATGTCGCCACAAACCGCCGTCTGTACTTCTCCGGAATACTGCTCCACACATACAGTGCCTGAGTCCCCTCGCCGCCGCCACGACGTGCACACGCTATGTTGCTGCGGCACACATTCTGGCGCAAGGTGCTCGCCTTGATGACTGGCTCGTTTCCGCCCGTCAGCTCGGCAAACGTCACGCACAATATCTTGTTGTAGTACTCCATTTCTTTTTGTCTTTGTTTTCCTTCTTGCGGTTCTCTCCTTACATAGTGGCGCAGCACATGGCTTCCACCTTCTCCTGCACGGTCTTGATGTCTGTCAGCAGGGCGTGCTCGATGCGTTCCACCACGTCGCCTTTCTCGTCCTTCAACTCCAGTACGCCCGTGTTCTTGTCGCCTTCCCACATCCAGCCGTTCTCGAAGTGCTGGCGCATCATGTTGTCTGCGTCATGCACCACCTCGCTCGCAGGAGCCGTCACCAACTCAAAACCGCCACGCTGAACGGCAAGGATGCGTATCTTCTTTGCCAGGTCGCTCTGACCCTTCACCGGGTGAAAGTTCAATGCGTAGCTCACCATCTCCTTCGTCACACCGAAGGCCTTTGCCAAAAACTCCCGCTGGGAGCGGGTTACTGTTATCACTCTTTTCATTGTCCTCTGTTTTTAGTTCGTTATTACTTTTGTTCGTGGAGTGTAAGGGAGTCGAACCCCACATGGCTATCCAGCGCATGGCAAACCTGCCACTCCTGCGGTCTTTCCCGCCGTCATCCGAGGCCGCCCCAGGGGCTTCCGTGTTATCCTTCAATCTTCTTACCCTCGGCTATTACCGTCTGAACTGCACCGAAGAACTGTATCATCTTCTGTTTCGCCTTCAGCTCCAGTCCGTATGCCATGTTGCTCATCTTGCCTGTGCTCTGACGCTCCAAATCACCATACACCAAGTCGTCTGTCAGATGTTCTATATTGTGGCGCAAAGACTCTTCAAGTGCCGCAAGACCAAGATACTGAGCCGTCTTATACACAGGCTCCAGTATCGCCTTCGCAGCCATTGCTTCATACAGATCGTCGGCGTGCCAGCGGAAAAACTCTGCATAGTCATTCACCATGTCCTCTTTCCAACTTTCAATGTCGCCCGTCAAATGGTTCAACTTGTTGCGCATTCTGTTCATCGCCGCATTCAATGCAAATTCCTTATCGTTCATATTCTTTAATTGCTAAAATTTGTAATTCTCGGCCTTTTTCACTATCTTTGGCCGCGCGTTTAATCTTAAACACGCTGCAAAGATAAACAAAATGTAGATACTAACAAAACTTTTGGGGATATTTTTATCCACAAAGTGTAGATTTATATACAGATTATGGATAAAACAAAGATGTTAGAGGGGCTGATAAGGCATTATACAAAAGGCAATAAAGCCCAATTTGCAAAGCTTTTGGGCGTATCTGCCCAAACAATAAGTGCATGGATTGCTCGTAATACGTTTGATGCTGAACTTATATACGCAAAGTGTAGATATATTAATCCCTCATGGCTGCTCACTGGTGAGGGAGCAATGCTTCAGGAAACAGATAACAAGAATGCGCCGACTTCTAAGCGCACTGTTGAGATAGCCCGCCAAGTTCCCCATGGCAGCAGCGAGGGCATCCCACTCATACCGCTCGATGCAGTCGCCGGTTTTCCTGCCGAAAGCGGCGGTGGGGTACGTCTGGAGGACTGCGAGCGCTATGTCATACCGGAGTTCGAGAACAAGGGGGCAAACTTCCTTATCCGGGTGCCTGGCGACTCCATGGTGCCGCTATATTATAGTGGCGACCTCCTCGCTTGTCGCAAAATCACAGACATCCGCTTCTTCCAGTGGGGTACTATCTATGTACTTGAGACAAGCCAGGGAGTCATCGTTAAACGTGTGCAGGAAAGTTTAGATCATGCGGACAGCATTCTCTGTGTGTCGGAAAACAGCAGCGTCCATCACCCTTTCCTCCTCCCACGCGACGACATACGCAGCCTAAGCACCATCGTTGGACTCGTTCGCCTCGTCTGATACTCACGTCACACGCAACACGCACACGCTCTACACCGCAAAACGTGTCGCGCACGCACATACGTAGGTATAATAGGGTAGCAAAGCAGCCAGAACCCCGATAAACAGGGCGTTCCCGACATTCCGCAAAGGTTTATAACATGTCAAAACGTGGGATTATCCCCACCCCCTAAACGCCCGA
>ERZ1026870.79-NODE-79-length-56396-cov-119.082072_pt1 | contig 56396 bp, 53 predicted proteins | sample MGYA00380165_ERZ1026870 | MGnify/ENA primary metagenome ERZ1026870 (study PRJEB33269, sample SAMEA4719801) | human gut metagenome | biome: human-associated habitat; feature: organic feature; material: feces | place: Cameroon | collected 2013-10 ...
CTGCAGGTTCATTGTTGCCTCTTTCAGAGTTATTGTCCCTATCTTACCTATATTAAAGGTATTGCTTGCCGTAATATAGCCCACACAACTTACTCTTACTATCGCCTTTGTGGCTTCGCATGGAATCACGAACTGGCCGTTCTCATTCGTCACGCCACCATTTATCAATGAAGAATCACGAACATTCAGCAGGGCTACATTGGCGAAATCTACAGGGCGATTCTTATTGTCTATGATGCGGCCTATCATCTTGGTGGGAGTCTTCTGCGTACACTCCACCATGATATTATCCTCCACCTGCGTCATCCTGATGGGATAGAATCCTATCAGCTGCATGATGGCATCGGGAACACTCTGGTTTCTGATGCTCTTGGTTACCCTGAAATCCTCCAGTTCATCATACACGAAGTTGATGGTGTACTTATGCTGGCGGGCATTCAAATCCTTCAACGCCGCAGAGAACGACACATTATTATATTGTCGGGTGATGCGCTGGGCTAATGTGGTTTGAAAAACAGCCACACAAGCACAAATCATAATCCATTTTTTCATATACATCAGTTTTTCTTTTTTCTGTTACTTATTATCTATACAGTTGAGCCAAGCAAAAAACTAAGCAAAACATAGATTATTTTCGAAAAACCTATGCAAAGGTAATAAAAAACTAGAAAAAAGCTTGCTTTTTCGAATAAAAACTGTATCTTTGCACCAAGAAACAACATCATTATATTATGGGTAAACGAGCCATCATAGAAGCTTTACGCCATTATTTCAGCACCCAACCCGTACTGAAAGCCTGGCTGTTCGGTTCTTTCTCCAGAGGGGAAGAAACGAAGGATAGCGATGTCGATATTATGGTTTCTTTGGACAAGAGCAAACCTATTGGTTTAAAATTCTTCGGCATGTGGAGTGATTTGGAAGAACTCTTAGGTAGAAAAGTTGATTTGGTATCAGAAGGAACCTTACTCCCTTTTGCACAAGAATCAGTAGAACGTGATAAAATCTTAGTTTATGAGAGAACGAAGTAGAGATAAAAACCGCCTAGAGCACAACAAATAAAGGAGTATCTAACTGAAGAAAAATAAAAACATCGGCCAAGCAAAGAGCAAACCAACATGGTTTTGCTTTCGCTTGACCGATTTCAAACCTAGACAACTTTTTCAAGTGGACTCAATGAACCATCAATAATCCTTGATAAAACTCTTTGAATTGGCAGACTTGAAAACCTGGTCGCTATGATTCTTCTTGTCCTGCCCATTAAAGTTATATCTGAACCCCAACATCACCAGATTCTGTCTTGTACTGAAGTTGTTGCAATAGGATTCCTGGACTTGGGCAGTCTGTAGAGCATTCCATATATGCTTATGGGTAAAAAGATAACGCATTCCGAGACTGATGTCAATGCTTTTCGATATGGAATAGGATATAGTCAACTGAGATTCCGGCGAAGTCTTATACCTTGCCTCTGGCGTTGAATTCTTTACCTCATTCGTATCAAACATTAAATTGACATTGACTCTATCATTGTAATATTGCCCCTGCAGCATCCCGTAGAGATAGTTATCAGAATAGCCTGCACATTTCACCCAATTCTGTTGTATCATCCCCAATAAGACAAAGTGAGGAATCATATACCGGACAGTTGCGCCACAGTTATACAGATTGTAGCTGTTCTTATCGTTATAGTAAGACATCACCACTTGCTGCATATTCACCTTGCTATACTGGGCTATGCGCTGTCGGATATTCTCATATTGAGCAAAAACATCTATGTACAGAGACTTAATATTGGCTGTGTAATCCAATTGCAAATCATGAGTATATGCCGGTTTGATGTTCTTATCTCCTACATTCACAAACAGAGGATTAGTGGCAGAGTTTACATCACACAACTGGTCTATCTCTGGATTCGAACTTGCATATTCATAAGAGAATTCCAAATTGTGATTGGTTCCCAAATGATATGACAAGTTTAAGATCGGATGCCAATTGACAAAGCTGAAATGGTCGTTCCCCATACTCCTATACGCAATGTTGATTCCCGAGGAAGCAGAAACATCAAGATTCCCAATGTTCTTTTCTACCTCAAGATAGCCATAATGGTTGCACTCATTATATTTTGACAGAGTATGGTCAGCCTGCGACTGGATGTTGTGCCATAGGAATACGGAATTGGCTCCTATCTTCCAATTAGCAGCAACCCATGGAAAGGCATAATCCAGTCCACCATTTACTTTTTTTTGTCTATACTTAGCCGAGTAAAGATATTCGGTTTGATTCTCCTGACGATTAGTGGTATTTGTATTGTAGGAATAGATGCCACTAAAATGGAATGTCAGGGAAGATGCTTTGCCGAATGAAGATTTATGATACAAATTCATTTGATACTTGTATAAGTCATCATCATATTTACGATGATAATCCAAAATCTTATTACCGAGCAAGTCATTTTCTGATGAATATTCTATCTTACCAGCATCGAATGAGTTTTGAGGAATCATTTCAAATACAAAGCCTATGGAAGAGACCGATTTATCTGTCCACCGGTAATCTCCTCCTACCATGGCTTTCCAATCTTTATAATAATTGGTTCGTTCGGTTGCTGTATTTTGATTCTTGCCGGACACGGTTAATGCATCAGTTGTCTTCGACTTATTATCCAAAAAGGCGAAACCGGTCAATCCGGAGTAGATAGAAAACCTGCTCTTATCGTAGGAGAAGTTTGCATCAGCCGAACCAAAAGCCACGACGGGATGAGACAATACTCCCATGTTGAAGTATCTGCTCGCTTCCTTGTGTTTTTTGGTTATGATATTGACAACACCTGAATATCCCTGTCCCATATATTCCAAAGGAACGCTGTTTGAAACTTCCACCTTGTCGATCATTGCTGGTGAGATACTTGCCAAGGAGTGAGATTTGGGAATACCATCTATCAAGACCAATGGCGCACCACCTTTGGCGAGACTGATGGTTTTCATCGTAGGATCAATACGCAGATCTGGGACTTCTGTCAAGGCTGTATAAATATCCTTGGTTTCATTGGCGTGGTGACTGAAAAAGAAGGTCTTGACATTTCCCTTCTTCTTGACGACATGTCCTCTTTCGGCTTTCACAACCACCTTCTGCAGATTCATCGTTGCTTCCATCAATGTTATCGTCCCGATTTTACCAGTATTATAAGTATCTACAGCCGTATGATAGCCCACACAACTTACTCTAACTATCGCCTTTGTGGCTTCGCATGGAATCACGAACTGGCCGTTCTCATTCGTCACGCCGCCATTAATCAAAGAAGAGTCACGAACATTCAGCAAGGCTACATTGGCGAAATCTACAGGGCGTTTCTTATTGTCTATGATGCGACCTATCATCTTGGTGGGAGTCTTCTGCGTACACTCCACCATGATATTATCCTCCACCTGCGTCATCCTGATGGGATAGAATCCTATCAGCTGCATGATGGCATCGGGAACACTCTGGTTTCTGATGCTCTTGGTTACCCTGAAATCCTCCAGTTCATCATACACGAAGTTGATGGTGTACTTATGCTGGCGGGCATTCAAATCCTTCAACGCCGCAGAGAACGACACATTATTATATTGTCGGGTGATGCGCTGGGCTAATGTGGTTTGAAAAACAGCCACACAAGCACAAATCATAATCCATTTTTTCATATACATCAGTCTTTCTTTTTTCTGTTACTTATTATCTATACAGTTGAGCCAAGCGAAAAACTAAGCAAAACATAGATTATTTTCGAAAAACCTATGCAAAGGTACAAAAACAAATAGAGATATGCTAAACTTCTGCCTTTTTATTTCGTTAATATACTTATTTCAACCTCCAAAAAGAGGATGTAACAGAAATAAAAGGCATATCCATGTAAACAATATTCTAGGAAATACATATTCGCCTGAAATGCTAGAAAAACGGGACATAAAGAGATTTAAAATTTTCCCTTAAGGAAAAATAAAAATATCCTTAAGAGAAAATATATTTTTCCTTAAGGGAAGGAATAAATCTCCTTAAAGGCTTTTTTGGCTCACGCCACACCTGTAAATATTCCATCACAAGACAAAATTTTAATCGGTCAAGCAAAGAGCAAACCAATATGGTTTTGCCTTCGCTTGACCGATTGTCATATATTCATTGTTTATTAAGAGAGTTTCTTCCTAACAAAAACTACAAGCGGCTCTTTTCTTCATTGCCGGCTCCCGTACCCTTATACTTACTGCGCTTGGCATTGAAATTATACGTAACCTGCAAGGAGATGCTACGAGTATAGTTGTAGCAGTCTTTCATGGTACCCGAACCCTGTCCATACATCGTCCAACGTTCCTTTGTAGTCTTGAAGATGTCATTTGCAGAAAGATAAATGATCCATGTGCGATTGGCAAACGACTTGTCGAACCGCAGATCGACGCTGTAATTACTCTTCATCATAAGAAATCCATCTGCATTGGGGGTTGCTGCATTCAGGCTGATGGCCGCGTTCATGGTTTCTGAAAGAGCGAAATTATTGTCGAGCAAGCACAACAGCAAAGGTCTGCTTAATGCCTTGCTGGCACCATACTTCCTGGTATCGAAGAACTGCTGTTTATAATAGAATCCCCACCTAGGACGAAAGATGCCAAGCTTTGGCGAAACATTGACAGAAGCATAAAGCAGCTGCTTATGGTCGAAATTCAACGACGTACTATAAGCAAATTCCTTTCCAGGATAGATATACTTGGTCCACTCTATCACATCCTTCAGATATTTATAACCTGCGGAAACATTCAGCCACTTATATGTCATCATTGCCTCAACATTGAACACCTTCTCCGGTTGCAAGGTAGGATTTCCGCCTTCATAAAGGAAACGGTTGTCAAACTGCATGAAGTTGCCTAACTGTCGATAACTTGGACGATTTATTTTCTCGTTGACATTCAACTGCCAATTCCAGTTACCTTTGTTCCATGATATGCTGAGGTTAGGAAAGAAGTTGCTGTATCTTCTGCTCACATCATCCTGCTTGACTCCACCAGAGAAATAGTCGCGAATGATATTCTCGTAACGCACACCAAGATCAATGGTCCACTTGCTGAGGAACAGTCCATATTGTGCAAAGCCAGCAACATTTCTTTCATGGATATCCGTCTCTGTAGATGGCACCAACTGCTCTTCATTCAGGAACGTTCCATGAGAGTCGGTCTTCGACAGCTCTGTTCCTAAAGAAACATTTCCTTTCCACAGAGGAATATTCACAACCAACTTGCCTGCCCACATATCGCTATTCTGACGATTGCTTGAGTGTACCTCCTGATTGCCCAACTCCTTGCTGCTTTCAATACTCTCGTCACTACGTCTGTTATTGACCGTATAGTATGTGGCATTGAAATCGATACCTACCTGTCCTATCTTTCCCACATAATAAATTTCTGCATCATGTGAACCAAGGTGAGGCTTTGCAACCTTATTCTGCCCAATGCTACCCTGTGCCACACCATTCAGAAATACATCCTGTTGGCTAGCACTATTCGTCCTGCCATTCAACATGCCATAGTAGCGATAAGAGCCACCGATGGAATTGCTATCATTAAGCGAATAGTCGGCTGAGAGTTTTTCCGACAATAAGCGGTTGTTGGTATCCAAAAGAATCAGCTGGTCGTTGTGATAATGTTTGTCTGGCAAATAGATATCAGTAATCAAATTATTATCTTCCCCGTCATGTGTACCCATCGTCCATAAACTATTGGCTATCTCGAATTTCTTGGTCTGATACCGGGCGCTGATAAGCTCGTAATCCGACATCCATTTGTTGTATTTACCAAAAGCATCCGCGCGCAAGCTGAACCCATTGGCACGGCGCTCTTTGGTGCGGATACGAATTACCGATTCCACCTCGGCATCATATTCTGAACCTGGACTTGTAATCACGGAAATCGACTTGATGTTGTCGGGAGTGATGTTTACAATCTCATTATTGTCATTCACTCGCTTGTTGTTGATATAAACAATCGGTGTGCCTTTACCAAACACGGATATCTTTTGCCCATCAACAGAGACACGTGGCAACAGGTTCAGGACATCAAAAGTGTTTGCCATCTTAGAAAGCAAGGTATGCTCTACGGCAACCTCCACTCCTCCAGGCGACATTTTATACTGAGGTCTTTCACCCTTCACTACAACTCCCTTGATAATCATCGTTTCAGGCTGCAATTTGATAATTCCCATTTCCGGATTGCTGTATATACGGTTGATTGTCTTATAACCAACGTATGTGATACGGGCTAACACCTTCCGGGAATTACAAGGAATGACAAAACTTCCATTCTCATTGCTCACACCATGCCCTACGATTGTGGAATCAATGGGCGACAACAAGGTTATATTTGCATATTCGGCAGCATTGCCACTCTCATCTACAATACGTCCCTTATAACGAAGGGGTGTCTTCTGCGTACACTCCACCATGATATTATCCTCCACCTGCGTCATCCTGATGGGATAGAATCCTATCAGCTGCATGATGGCATCGGGAACGCTCTGGTTTCTGATGCTCTTGGTTACCCTGAAATCCTCCAGTTCATCATACACAAAGTTGATGGTGTACTTATGCTGGCGGGCATTCAAATCCTTCAACGCCGCAGAGAACGACACATTATTATATTGTCGGGTGATGCGCTGGGCATAAGACTGCTGAACCCAAAGCAGCAGGAAGAGAAGAAGAAGCTCTCTGATAGGCTTGCCGCTAACGGGCATTGGTTTCCAAAAATCTCTCATAAATATATCCTCCTATCTTATTTCACCATCAATGTTCCGTCAATATACTCTATCTGTATGCGGTCGAAAGCATTCAAAATCTCCAGGTTCTGCTCCAAAGTCTTCGTCTTGTTCCAGTTGAAGAAGAGACGGATGTGCTGGGCACCGGCATCCACATACTCCACCTTGACATGATAGAAACCGGATAGCTGAGCCAGGATGGTTCCCAATTCAGCATCATCAAACACCACCGGCTTCATATCAAGCGAATCCTTCTTCTCTGCTGTTGCAGCACGAAGACTGTCATTCGGCAGCGCCTGGGTTGTTGCCAGCTGTTCTGTCGCAGCCTTGTTATCCGCTGTCTGATCAGAAGCCGAGAATCCCAACCAGCCATTGTGAATCGCAGCCAAGGCTACCCCCGAAAGGAAGATGATGCCAACGATGGATGCGGCAATCTTCATCCGGTTGCGATAAGCGCCCTTGGATTTGCCGGCATCTATCGCCAACTTATCCTCGTGATGTGCCTGAACAAACTCCTTCCAAGCCCCATCCACATCCACCTCCTTCGGATTGGCTTTCTTGCCAGCCATTCTCGCCATCGCCAGTTCATGGAAGAACTCCTTCACTTCCTCATCGGCAAGCAGGCGTTCCACCTGCTCGTCGGTATATTTCTCGGGATGCTCCTGCATGTCAAAGAGCATCATCCGCTTTTCTTCTTTACTCATGTTTGTCATTGTCTTGCTCATTTAAATTGTTCCTTAATCCAGTCCATCGCCTTCGAGAGATGGTTGAATACCGTCACCTTGCTCACTCCCACTTCATCAGCCACCTCCTGATAAGATTTCTCCTGAAGATAGCGCAGACGGAAAATGAGTTGCCGGATAGGCGGTTCCAGGTCTTCGATGAGAAGCATCAGCCGGTCGAGTCGCTCATCGGTCTCTTCCGAGAGAATCACGTCGGCATCATCCAGCAGCAGCTTCGCCACCCTTTCCTTCACGCTCTTATGAGCTATCAGGTTGAGACAGCGGTTGCGTACGCTCCGCATCAAGTAACCATCCTCACTCCCAGGCACCAGAACCACATCATCGGCAAGAATCTGGGCGAATACTTCGCTCACCACATCCTTGCTCTCGTCATCATCCGAAAGAATGCATCTGGCCAGATTGTACATCTTCGCGTAATGCTGACGGAATAACTGTTCTATGTCCTTTTTTCTGTTCATATACTATCTATACAGTTGAGCCAAGCGAAAAACTAAGCAAAACATCAACTTTTTTGCAAAAAATGCCGTAAGCATTTGGTTTCCAGACCAAAATACCTATTTTAAGTTTGATCGGTCGGTGCAAAGTCGGTGTCGATTAGCTGGATTTACTAAAAATCTACTATCACTCTTTGTTTCGATATTCCTTTTAAGCTGAAGAAGAAATTGCTATCTAATATAATATATCTTCGATGAGTCCGTTTTATATATAACGGATTACATGAAGCATATATTATATAATGCCTCAATTCTGCGTGTGTTATTAATATAATATCAACTAGGGCGTTTCGCTAAAAAATTAGAGAAATGACCAAAAAAAAATTGTCTCATCGCGAAAGTAAACAGGCTATCCAGCAAATAATTGGATGGACTCCCCCTGCTTTTCATCAGGCGTCGGAATGCTACGTATCCTTCAAGGCATTCGATCCTTGTATCAATACAATGCGCCTGAAGAAGATTATGCTTAACCATATTAAAGGAAAGCGAAATCAAAGAGCTTACGGAGAAGAACTCGTTAAGCGTCTTACCCAGAAGCTTCTTGACGGATGGAATCCGTGGATCGAAGAGTCATACCCAGAGGAGTATGCTTTATTTAGTGACGTGTGCGATAAATATAAAACATATCTCGCCAAAATTACTAAAGAAGGTGGTATAAAGCCAGGAACCAAAAGCAATTACGAGTGCAAATTGTCGTTTATGCTCAAGTGGGTAGAGAAAGATAAGAGGATTACTTATATCTATCAATTTAACAAGAAGTTTGTGTGCGATTTTTTAGATTACGTTCTCGTTGAAAGAAATAATACCTTGCGAACGAGAAATAACTATATTGGTTGGCTGAAATCGTTTTCCGGCTATCTCATAGAGAGAGGATATGTCCAGAAGGATCCGACTGAAGGCGTTAACGCCTCCACAAAACTGGGTCCGAAGAATCGAAGCGTCATACCAAATGACGTACTATTGCAAATTAAGTCATATCTAGAGAAGGAGAATAAGCACTTTCTTTTAGCCTGTTATATCCTTCACTACTTGTTTGTTCGTCCTCACGAGATGACTTTTCTGAAAATCAAGGATATATCTAGGGAAAAGAAGACATTAACTCTTAATGGCGCATATACTAAAAATGGGCATGATGCCATCGTTACTATCCCGAATCATGTCATCGCATTGATGGAAGAATTGGATATTTTTTCAGCGCCGCCCGACTTCTATCTTTTCGGGAAAAAGTTCCGCCCAGGAATGACGCCGATACTGGCTGAAAGATTCTCTAGATTTTGGGTCGACAATGTAAAAAAGACGTTGGGATTAAGTGACTTCTATAAATTCTACAGCCTGAAGGATACGGGAATCACTAATATGATTAAAGCAAAAACCGATCTACTTACGGTAAGAGATCAAGCCAGACACTCGTCAGTGAAGGTTACAAACATCTATACCCCTCAGGATTGCAAAGAAGCGAATCGTGATCTTATAGGGTACGAAGGCGTGTTTTAATATAATGACTGTAGGAGATTTCGCCTCCTACAGTCCTACTTTCCTACAAATCACGCGGATAGCACTCTACATGTATGCGCCCATCGATGATGTACATCTCAAGTTCGTAACCTTCGTCGAGCATTTTTGAAATTTCATTTTCCGTTGGAATATCATATGATGTAAAAACATCAAAGAAACCTGCTACCTCAGCCCGATCTCGTATTATGATACGTTTAGAGTTCTCTTGCAAGAACTTCTTGGGCTATCTGCTTGGCTTGTATTCTCCAGGCCTGATAAGCATCGAACTCTGCTTCGTGGCTCTTATCTCCATCTCCTCGATTGGCCAAGATTGCCTCTACCTGATTCTGGCTGTATTTGGTTCGTACCAAACCTGCCGTGAAATCACCGTAAGTAGCAGACTTTGCCTTAATCTTGGTAGAACCATCGGCTTCATCACCTTCGTAACTGAAGGCGGTTTTACCCGAATCTGAAGCTTCAGATTTTGTATCTGAAGTACCGGAAGTCTCGGGATGATAGTTTTCTACTTTCTGCTCACCAATGTAAAGCAGGAAATGGTCATCGTCAAATCTGACGTAACTTTTGCGAGATAAATATACCTTTTTCATCGTTAAGTAAATTTATAAAACTTCTTTTTAAACTTGTTGTGCAGTTCTGCGACAACGGTGGAGAATGGAAGTTCATCACGGCAGAAGTCATTTAGGGCTTGATCTATGAGAATCTTGGAACCTGTATATAGATAGTGCTCTACAGTTTGCCAGACCTCGCTCTCTCCTTCAAAATGGTCGATGATACGATAGCGCAGTGAGAGACGTTTCTTAGGCATCTCTTTGCTGACCAAATGAGTGCTGCCATCGGCAGCGGTCTCTTCTACCTGTACGACCTCTTTTTCTATGACAGAGTCGTCAACCTTGTAATCAATCACTTGGATGAGGAATTTGTTCTCATCCTGTCCCTCATGGCAGATAATGTCCTCAATGGACTGCTGCTGTGATTTTTGCATTCCCTCGAAAGGCACACGAGATTTGCGAGCCTTAACGAGTTTTCCGAATCTTTCCATACCGATTTTTTTATATAAGTTTTTTGAATTGGCGTGAATTCCTAACCCAAGGCGTGAAGCTGCCTTGAGCTCTATTTGTCTTTGTGTAAACCCATGTTTGCGAAGATTAGCCACCTGCTTGCAGAGATCATGCTTAAACCGTTTTCGCAAGAGTGCATGGTCGGCATAGATGACCTGTCCACAAAAATCTATACCATCGCAAGTTCGATGGATTCCCCACGACTTGTTTATTGAGAGATGCCAATCACGAGCTAGGTGCATGACAGCTAACTCCGCCATCAGACGCAGGAAAACTTTGTCTTCATGGAGAATATAGATGTTATCCATGAAACGATAATAATGATGGAGCCCATGACGGCAGAACTTTTCGAAACGCTCATTAAGAAAGCTGATCCCCCCACATAGTAGTTGAGCCTGTTGCTGAGTGCGACAGGTAACAAGCATGTCGCTCACATAGCGAGCTTGCCAATAGTGGAATTTTTCAGGGTCATCGATGATATCGAAGCATCTGAGTGCCAGATAGTCGAATCGGGAGAGAAAGAGCTGACCCAGTAGCTGGGCTAGTTTTACTCCAAGTACGATTCCTGGGTTGAACGAGTCAACTATCTCATCTATAAAGGAGAGGAGTTTTCTGTCTTTAATCTTGCGGCGATATTCACTCTTGAGCAAGTTGTGATCTATACACTGAAAATAGTGGTGAATATCAATAGGAAGGCAATAAAATGTATCTTGCTGTGGAGAGTTGAATATATCTCTCTTAATAAGATTGTAGAAATAATGAGTGCCCTTGCCCTTAGAGCCTGCAGGGCAATGGTAGTAGATGGTGTTACGTATATCATCCTCTACAGGATTGAGGGCTGCGTGTTGCATGACATGATCTATGACTGGCAACTTGTTAACCTGGCGATGCTTCGGGTATTCTATATCCTTAGGTACATACCCTGATGTATGCCAAGTCTGGGCTGCGTATGCTTCAAGCATACGCTCTATGTTATGATCTAGATTGGCATCAAATTCCTGCACACCCCTGCGAGACATCTTTTGTCGGGCATAATTATAGAAAGCCCGACAAAAGTTGTCATTTGTCTCGACTTGTGGAGAAATGTTACCAAATCTTTTCATAAGCGGTGTAATGTCTGTGTAATTGTGTGAAACTGTGTAATGTCTGTTGTCTGCTATTTTTTATCCTATAACCTTCGACCGGATGACCCTATTGTCATCATCTACCAGCTAGATGAACTATGTGTATGTTTCGCCATGGGGCGAGGTCTGACCCTGTTGTCTCGAACGGAGAGCAAACACCCCGTATTGAGATATGTTAAAGTTGAGAGCGGCGCCGTAGTTCACGTTGGCATTCGAGACATCATCGTTATCGTTGAGCGTCGAAAGACCGCATTGACCACCATTGTTAACACTACCACCACGAAGGCAGAGACGGAAACCAGCACCTAGGGTCACAACCTGGTATTATTATGAATACCGCTGCAAAGATACTAAAAATAATCGGTATGGAAGTATGTCAAAGAACTTTTTTCTAAAATTTTTTATCGCCGACCGCCAAAGGCGGTTATTGAAGCGAGCAGAGCTCGCTGGGTGCTTCGGCTTCGCCGTGTGCACTCAGGTCTCTTATGTACACCCAGTAATTTTATGTACACCCAGCAAACTCATGAAATCTTTAGGCCGCCACGTACACTGGTTCGACTGGCCACTCCTCTACTGCTTCGCAGAGAGCGGCGCCGAAGCTCACGCTGGCACGCGAGACAACCGCTATCGTAGAGCGCCGAAAGACCGCAACGACCACCATCGTAAACACCACCACCACGAAGGCAGAGACGGAAACCGCTTGTTGCGCCGGACGTATTCCAATAATAAGCACACCAGTAGGTAGTCTGACTACCGCCGATGGCGGTAGGGAAATTCTCCAGGTTGTCCATGGAGAGCATGGTCGCCCATCCTTCACCTTTTTTGATGGAGGTGCTGTAGGCCTTCATGCCCGTCTCGTTGCCGATTGTCCATGTGCCATAGATAGATGGTGCCACGAGGTGGGTGACAGTCGTATCTTCGTTGACCCTTACGAACTCATCATCCATATGATACCAGAGATGACCGTAAGAGTTTTTAAGACCGAAGAAGGAGTTCACCTTGGCCGCATACCAGGTAGAGCCGTCATCGTTGAGTACATTGACGGTAGTCTCTCCGCAGCTATCGCCCAGGTCGAGACCGGCATCCATCGGGACGATCGGGCGGCAGCCGTTGTAGCTATTCCACGCACTCCAGTCTTTTTGTGTCACGCCAGGACCAAGACCACCCTGATAGAGTCCGTTTGCATCTCGCTTTGTGTTGACTGCCGCCTGTGCGTAGTGGGTGCCGAAGATAACCCCGAAGAGCGCAGCGGTCACGGCGAAGTGGCGCATCGAGGAACAGAGCCACCCCGTGCCGTTCTTTCTGGCCGCAGCTCGCCAGTACTCTGTGCTTTGGTTGCAGGCTGGCTTGCCGAGGAACGAGCGGTTGGTGTTGTCGAGGGTGGCATCGTTATTGCCACCTCTGTAGTCTGCGCCTGTATTAAGGAAGCTAACCAGACGACCTGTGCTGCGCTCTAAAGTGGCATGGCCAGAGGCAGAACGTGATCCGATAGGGATTGCGTAGTTATATTCACCTTTGATTGGAGTAAGTCCAACCTTCATATAGAACAAGCGGCCTACGGTCTTGAATACCAGATAGAACTTACGGTTCCATCCCCACTGGTAATGTCCCTCTGATCCGTCTAACTTTGCAGCCTCTCCTGTGGCATATTTGTGATGATCTTTGGAGTCGAGTTTTCGGCGGCTATGGTCATTCTTGACCAGGTAGCAACCGAGACCAAGCTGAATTGGCAGCTCTCTCAAGAGCTCAAGCGATCCCACATAGGTTGCTGCCTGAGGGGTTGCGTTGTCTAGATTCCAGACACGCCCGCACCAAAGATTCTGTCCCATATCTACAGCGTCTTTGAGCGACATCTGCTGTGCCGTGCCCGTCTTTCTATCGTAGACCTCAATCTGTTTGTCTGTCGAGGAAGTGTCGGCAGCAGGGAGGTCTGCCACCTGCTGCGCCCCGTCGAAGGCTGCGATGATAGCCTTGACCTTAGCCTCTTCTTCTGATGTTAATGCCATAATTAAACTGTATTTAATTGATTAAACAATGTGATTTAAATGATGCGTAATGATGAGCCCACCTTGCGTAGCTTTCCCGATGCCGACAGGCGAAGGCGTGGCTGGTGTATAGTGATGCTCACCTCTTGCCAAAGCGGTGTGTTGGCTGTGGGGATGACCCAGAACTTGGTCGTGCCCTCGCCCTTGACGATGAGGTTGCCGCTTGGGTCTGCCACCAGCGAGTCGCCCTCGGCACGCTGGAAGAGCACGCTCTGAGGGAGGTAGCTCGGTATGAGTTGGGCTGTGATGCGCTGTGCCACCTTGTTGCGTAGGCTTATCTCCGGGAGATAGGTCAGGTTCATACGCGATGGTGCGATGAAGCCTGTGGCTATCTGACCTGCCAATCCATCCATTTGTGCAATCTTGGCATCGGCTCGTTTGGCGGCAGCATCTGCCTCAGTAGCCTTTGTCTCAGCTAGAGCTGCTTGTGCTGCTGCAGCTGTAGCCTGCTCTTGTGCAGTATTGGCTGCACTCTGAGCGAGATTTGCTGCCTTGTTGGCATCGTCGGCTGCACTCTGTGCCTTGATGGTTGGTGTCTTATCGAGCCATCTGCGCCATTTGGTGTTTGTATCCGAAGGAGTTGTTGTGTTACCATCCTCCAGTGACGCATAGACTCCTGTAGATGTATGAACTATATCCCCTTCATCGTAGCCCCTAACAGTCTGTCCATCCTCTTCATATGAGTAGTCCGACTTCCAGGTACCTTGATCGGTGAAGGCGACATTACCAACAACAATGATATTTGTATTATCTGCCATATATTTATTAAACTTTAATGACTAACTTGTTTCTACGCTTGACAACATGTTCTGCGACATGGCTTCCGTAATCAATCATAAGTAACTTGTTACGATGCTGGCGGAATGACGGATACATAGCGCCGCCTCGAGCAATGACACCCGTATCGACATATTCATGCTTGGAGAGGTCCCATTGCCACCAGTTTCCGTTGCTTCCCATTTTGGGTGGATGATCGTTCATTTCCTTAGCGAGGTCGGTCTGCGTCTTTGAGTTGGTAATGGCGGTAGAAGTATCTTTCTGTCGCTGGGTTTCTGCCGTCTTGCGTGCCGTCTCGTTATTATTGCGAGTAGTTTCGGCGTTCTGACGTGCGGCTTCGTTGCTATTACGAGTACTTTCAGCCTTCACTCGGTCAGCTTCGCCCTGCGTTACCTTGGTATAAGCCGCGGCAAGAGGTTCCAGGTCTGGGTCTATATCGGTATAGGCTACTACCTGAGACCACGTTTTGCCATTATCATAGCTCACCTCGATACCCATCGTGCCGCCACGAAACTGAGGGGTCTTTCCCTCGGCTACTACACCGAGATCTTCGCCACCTATCTCCCAATGGCCGTTGCCGTTGATTGCTGGCTTAATACCTGCGATCAGATAAGCCCTTGCGAACTCGGCAGGTATCTTAACCTGCGAGCCGTTAGCCATGTAGATCCAGAAGAAGTCGGTACTCACCACTAGGCGAGACGCCGTATTCAGCTGGCTGGCTACGTCGTTGATGTTTACTGCTGCCATAATACTATTCTGGTTTTATCTGCTTCATAACTCCTTCGCCTGCAGCCGGGGTAAGCAGTTGCTCGGCTACACGACTTATGATTTCCTTCTCGCTATCGTCAATCTCCACCTCGCCCTGCGTTTCGTAGAGTTTATGGGCGAGCACGGAGCAGGCTAATCCCTGCCCGCGCTCATAGATGACGTTAGCTATCTCCTTGCGCATATCCATTACTGCGCATTGTGTCTTACTGAGGTCAGTAAAGACCTCTACTCTTTCTAGATTTATCTTCATATTCTTATATTTTGTTAATGATATATATACTGCAACTGCCAATTATATCCATCCCAGATCAGAATATTAAACTGCCCGACATCATCAGAATAAAACTTATCTGAGGTTGTATGTATCTTGCCGCAGCAATATAGCCTTCTGCCTGAAACAACAGGGTCGAAATATATCCTGCTATTACCCTGTACGACTATCAGCATCTGACCCACCATAGGAGTCTTCGGAAGTTTTACGTCCACCTCGCTGCTGTTAACCATAACCAGGATACCTACTCTATTGTTATCAATAGCAGTCTGTTCTTTCTGCGTCACAGAACCAGTTCGAATCACATTCTGCGCGATACATCCCAGAAGATTACCGCCAATGCTACGTATGCCGATGCCTTCGTCTGTATCAACATGTAAAGCTGCGTAAGCAGGATTATTCACTGGATTTCTTGCGCTAACAGAGCTGTTCAGGTTCAATCCGTTACTAAGTTTGCGAACTATCATCGTTGCATTAGCGACATTAGAAGATCCTGTCTGGCCAGATGCACGATCTCCATACATATCACATGTCGTTTGCCAATAATTGGTAAGAGGATTTAGTAACGCAGCCTTACCGACGCATACCTCTCCATACCCATTATTATAGTATCCATTCCAGAACGATGATTGTTCCAGTACCGTACCCATATATAGAACATTCTGATAATAAGTACCAATACTAAGCCCAGATTCTGTAATATTCAGACCTCCAATAGTTCCTGAAGTTGCATAAATCGTTCCTGTAATCACGGCATCCTTTGCTGTCAGCTTACCACCTCTAGTTATAGAAGTAGTAGCCTTGCTGCCTTCAGCACCGCCTATCCAGAACGCATAATCCGCATTATCCTTCACCCATCGGAACGAGCCAAAGATATTGTTACCTTCCATCAGATTGAACTGCTGGCCCTGGGCGAACTTTAATACCGCATTTTTGCCCACAATGAGAGGTGTATACATCGGACCGGCATCGCTCAGTTTTACCCATAGCTTATTGTTGTTAGAGTCAACTGCTGAAGGGTCGAAGGAACTGCCCGTAGCTGTATGCGTAACGTTACATTGGTAGACAGACCAGCCATCGTTAGCATTATTATCCTCGATGTAAATCAGGTCGATATACTTCTGTTCCAGGGTCAGGGCAGAATCATTATGATACGTTGCCCCGCTCTTCCATCCTTCAGAATTTCGGACGATGCAGCCGTTCTTACCTATCTTTCCGGCTTCGGCAAAGTTGGCTACCACAACAGGCTGGCTCCAATCGTCCTGAACAGAGTCAGTACCATGTTTTCCTGTACGAACAGACTCCCAGATAAACCGGTTCGTAGACGATACAGTCAGCCGTTTTGCCGTCCATCCTCCCTGTAGGATACCATTTGTACGGTAAGGCTTGGCGGGCACTGCCGTATCGTTAGCGGTAGCGATGTAGGCGTGCTCCATAACGATGGACTCAGCCTGCATCGGCATCGCCTTGCTCCAGGTTATGTTGCCTGCAGCATCTACGGTTCCGTCGGTACGCCACAAACTCTCAGTAAGAGCTATCATCGATTGCCAGGCAAAGAGACCATAGTCGCCGTAGCTGTCTGTGCCGCCGTCTTTGAAATATCCGATGAAGAAATAATATTCTCCAGCATCAGGCATGGATAATTTAGCAACAAGACTCTGACCATCGCCGCTTACTACATAAGCATGCTCCGATCTGTTGAGATATTCGCTATCTTCCTTTATCTGCTTGCCCTCGCTATTGATAACCTCAGACGGCAGATAGAGACTGGAGATACATACCAGGTCATAGTTGGTTTCAGAGTAAGACTTCAGCATCACTCTGAGATAACTATCTCTGAAATGGTTAACAACCTTAATACGGCGTATGCACTTGCCGTTGTTACCCAGAGAGGAAGGAGTCTTATAGAAAGTTTTCTTCTGCTTGATACCATCTAACAGAATTTCACTCTCTTCTGTTCCCCATGCGCCAGTACTGCTATTGTATCGGTCGATAATTTCATCTGTTGTAATCTTACCACCCAGTACGATACTCTTGCCTCCCGTAGCTGGAGCCGTCTTGGTCCAGCCGTTACCAATATTATCCTGCGCTTTATCATATTCGGCAAGCGTTTTCAGAAAAGGAAGAACTGATGGTTCTGAAGCTGAAGACTGATAGCCTACAATGAGACCAACGCCATCCTTACCATTCTGACCATCCTTACCATTCTGGCCATTCTGACCATCTTGACCATCCTTGCCATCCTTCGCTTTATAACCTCCGCATGAGAAGTTTGTAATTTCGTCCCCATCCGTAAACCGTGTGATTTTCATTATCCATAGCCACGGAGTGGCATCATTAAAGGCAATTTTATTGAAGTCTTGACTGCCATTTTTTCTGAATTCGGTCGGATCCCTGTTTACTTCAGAACTATTTCCAGCATAATACCAGGTTTCGATGCTTGAGATACTCTTCGGGTAACGGTTGAAGAGCTTAGGTTCAGAGAAACTGCCATCCGCTCCTATCGCTCCAGTTTTGTATGCCACATATACATACTGATTCTCCCGAGTCGGCTCCATCGGATCATCCTGCCAACCGCTTGTCAGACTACCGTTTGTTCGGCTTGGTGTCGGAATTGACGATGCAGAACTTGACGAAGAGAGATAATAGATATACTCATATCCATCACCATCCGCTCCACAGGTGAGTATCGGAACGCTTTCCTTATCCAGTACATTTCCGGAAGCATCGTATAGGGCGAACACCACCTGACGGGCATCACTCGGCACAGATACCTCTGCACCTACCTCTATGTTGGTATCAGGAGTATCAGCAGTTCCATACTTCAGATGATACCCTGCCGGTAATTCTGTCAGCTTATATCTCTTGTCGTCGGATGATGTTGCCCATACATCGCAGGAGATACTTTTTGCGCTCATATTGCCCTGGTTGTCTATAATCACGCTATCGGCAGATGGTATCAGCTCGTAGACTACGGTATCAGACGATTTCAAAATAGTAAGTTCTCGGGTATACTCGTAGCTGGCTCCGGCATATCTGCCTACAACCGTGATATTCATCTTCGTAATCTGGTCGAGCGTATCGGCAGTAAGATTATCAGCATCAATGGTGATTATCTTTGCCTTGCCGTCAATACTCATCGAAGTCTTCAGTCCGGCAACCTTAGAGATATTGAGCGAGGATATCGCCCATGGTTCGTTATGATACATGAGGGAAACCTTAGTCTTGATAGGCAAGCCGATATACTTAGCCATTTTTGTATTCCATGCTACCGATGCACTCTCATTGCTCAGATCGCACACCATGAAAGGAAGGCTGTCGTGCTGAATGCGGATAGGCATCTGCACCGTTTTCGAGGTTTTTCCCTCCAGTTCTACGACGATGGTCACCATCGCATCCGACATTTTGCGCATAGCTGCGTAATCGAAATTGGCGTCATCTGCGGTACCGGCAACGCCATCCTTGATATTCTTGATACCCTTGATGAAAACGGTAGAGTTCTTCACCTCTACATCGCAGTCCTCGCTTATCACATGCAGGCGATAATGACCGTCTGTCACGTTCTCGCTATGCGCATCTTCCTCAAGCAGGATATCCATACCCTTACGCACGAAGACGGCCGTAGAGATGCGGTACTGCTTGGTAGCCTTGCCCTCGTCCTGAGTATAGAGACCATTAATGACATTACCCATATCATCTACCGTTATGACGCTCTGATACTGCGAGAGACTCACATCATAAGCCTTCGCCTCGTTCTTCAGGTCATCGAGCCCGGAAAGACCTTGCAGGTAGTTGATGTTGCCACCGAAGTAGATATTATCCTGTACGTAGATACCATTACCCTCCGGACGCACGATACTGCCATCCCTTTTAGTCAAAGCCAAACCACTAAGCCATCCGTATCTCGCCACACGATTCTGCGGCAGCACTTCCCAGTTGCATACACCATCCAGCACCTCGATATAGCTGTTTCCCCTTGAGGAGAAATACATGCTGCTCTGGCGCTTGTCATCGACGAAACTACCATACTGGGCGAAATCCATATAGGCACAAGGGTCTGGAGTCGCCTCCGAACGCTTGCCGTATTCGAATACGAACTTACCTTTCTCGTTAGTAATGATTTTCTTCACATAGAAGTAAGTAGTGAAGAAACCTTTGTGCTGAACGAAATTGCAGTCATCCAACGCACCTTCAGTATTTTTATCCGCACCATGTACGTTATCAATATCGGCATAGATACCACGACAGATATCGCCCACCTGCAGAGATCCGTAATCATTCCCCTCCAGATGCAGGGAGATGGTATGTTTCTCGGCATCAACACTCTCGATGGTACCATAACCGTTCGTATTCCATTGCTCAGCCTTGGTTACAGAGATTTCGTTAAAGACGAACTTAGGAGCAGAGATAAACTGACGGACGAACAGACTGTTCATTTCCGCATCGCCATTATTGTCGATGCTTGCGCCGGAACCATAAGCCCCGGAAACGAAATTGCATGTCATGAAGGCATAGAGCTTCGCCAGTCCCTCGTCAGTTATCTGGCTCTTTCCGTCTCCAAGCTTCAACCCTCTCAGCAGATAGATCACATCCTCAAAGGTAATCTTGCCTTTTGCGGTATCATCTATATCCTTGCGCAGCATTTTCTTTTCGAGTGCACCTCCAGGAGTGCAGTCGTCTGCCATACCTGCCTTTATTCTGTCGCCCTGGTACAGGATATAACCGTAATCATAAGAAAGTCCGTTCAACACTTCGATATTGAAATGCTGATGGCCAATACCTCCCCCGCCACTATATCGGTCGGTCAGAGTACTTGCAAAGTAGTTAAAGAGAGCGTCTGCAGTAGTAACACCCCATGTTTCTGAATATGGCTCCTGAACAGGGAAGAGTACCCCTCCACTCAGCAGCTGACGTGGGAACTCAACTAAGCGAGGGGCGATAGTAAAATTTCCGATTTCGGGTAGATGGATATCCATCTGTTTGAAATCGCTGGCATCTGACCTCGTGAGGTTCAGGTACGGACGGGCATCTGAATATTTATATGTGAAGGTATAGTTCGAAGGCAGCTCCTTCGCCTCGTAGTTCACGTCACTCTCGGTAACGGTTATCTTACGAAGAGAATTGCCATGGTAAACATACTTACCCAGAGACGGGAAGAAATCGAGCATCCACAGGCGCTCCTTCTTGTCCAGGAATCCGGTGTTCTTCTTAAACTTGCGGGTGGTATCTACGCGGTATTCCTCAGAGTCCTCCTCTATTTCTGCCACATTGTGGGTATGCTCTGCAGTATTTTCGCTGTTGCCGTAAGCGCGGAAACAGTCTACACCTCCTAGCGAATTCTCGAAGAGGAACCACTCTTCTTCCTCGCTCTTCATGTCGCTGGCATAGTAGCGTTGTACGTAGGTAACCCGCTTCCCATCCTGTTCTACCCAGATATCGTAATAAGATGGCTGGATAGAACCGCCTATCTTCTTGGCGATAAAGGCGTATTGTACCGGCACGGTATAAACGGTTCCGGCATTCATATGGTTCATCAGTACCACTTCCTTCTCTTCGTAGGCGGTCCCATTCCACATGTATGCCTTGCATTTCATCACGCTGGTGGCAGTTGCGTAATAGGTAAGGAATTCCGGAGAATAATAGGTTACGGCCTTCACCTGCGGCTGCCAGGTAAGAAAATTGTTTTTCAGAAAATTGGTAGCTGAATCCGATAGTCTGTCCACACCGGCACGTATCACGGAGAAGGTGAATTCCTTCTTGCTGCCTTCGCTGCCAACCTCGTAAAGTGTCGCCACAAAGGATTTCATGATGTTCGGCTGAGCATAAGGTTCACTACTGTCCTTTACCTCAAAGCTGAGAAGAGGAAGGATGATATCCTTGACGGATAACGTAATCCGGTTCTTATCGTTCGGCGTATAAGTGTGCTGAACGATGTTTGCGCTTGAGCCTTTATAGCGTAGAGCGAAAACCACATCAGCCTTCGAGGTACTGAATATCTCAAAGGCATTCATGGAGCCTACCATGCTCAGAGCATCTGGATATAATAAAACCTGTATCATCTTAAAATTGCTTTGATTATATTGCAAAGGTAAGATAATACAGGTATATAACAAAGGACAATATCCTACGAAATCGGTATACATTCCAGCCAGACGGTCGTGCAATGGTATACCCATTTACTGTGACGGAACATCGTTGCGTGTCGGGTTTTCTGGCTCACGTATGATTTCTGCAGGCCGTATTTTTTGCCAACATACTCAGCTGAAGGGAGAGGAGGATAAATGATCTTGAAGGTACGGTCCTGGTCGTTACCTGATTTTTTATAGTCATTCTCTGAAACCTCTACCGTCTCTTCGAATCCAAGCCACTGGTACTTGCAGGTCATTGCCGGCATCATATCTTCCAGGCTCTCTGCCTCGTTAACAGGTGTAGTGAGCGCGATGGTTCTGAGCTCGCTTTCCGTAGGTTCGCTCTTACCTCCCAAAGTGAACTTCAGTTTGTTAAAGAAGAAACTTACGCCTCTGATTACTACCTTCGCATAAGAAGGCAGGTTCTGCTTCTGCGACTGGGAGAGGAGAAGTTTTACCTTGAGTTCCTGGAGTGAATTCCTGAGCAGGAGATCATATTGCCGGTAGAACTTCTCATAGATACCATCCTCACCATTATATACCAGGGAATAGTCGAACAGTTTCTTTGGGGTCTGCGTTCCCTGATGATGCGAGCCGAATCCGCCAAACGGATATGAATGAATATCATATGCCGTCACGGTTCCACAAGGCATGTTATCTGTTCCCATGTATGGGAAGGCGAGCATGACGGGAGTTGTAACAGAATCTTCGCTGGTTTCAGAATTGTCTTCCGTCGCCACCTTCATCGATGAGTTGAGCGTGGTATAATCTCCGATATACAGCCATCTGCCCATATCTCTCGTGATGGTTTCTCCGTCCACCTCCTGCTTATACTGCAGCATTCTTACTTCCGGTATCATCTCCGGTATCTCCACGTCTTGTGTGTCGATATCATCTTCACCCGAATCGTAGCCCTGCGAGCACTCCCCTATTTTGACTTTCGTCTTGTAGTTGCCGGAATAGCCGTTCTTATAGAAGCATCCGTATTCGTTGCTGAAGTAGGCACCAGAGTTCTTCGCCACCATATCCTTAATATTGTCGTAGCTATCTTCAGCTTCGCTATCTACCTGCTGTTTCGCGCGCAGAACCACACGCTTGTAGTCGGATTTGGTCTTATAAGATAAGGTAGGTTCTTCGGTCATCTGGCGGGTAAGGTCAGCAACAGGAGCGCTATCTATCGCATCTCTCAGAAATATGATATCTGCAGTATGAGTTCCTTCGTCGGAAACGAACTCACAAAGAAACTTTTTCCGAAAAACTGATAGGAAATCTGATACCGATACGTCCGGAAGAAGGTCCTCTATACGGATATGCCCGTTCACCATCACGTCTATCACATTATTGAGCAATACCATCTTATTGAATGGTTCCGTTTTCGTGAAGAAATTCTCCTTGAGGTCATAGCCGAAGTATTTGAAGACCCGCTTGAGAACATAGTTGGCACGGATAAACGGGGAGATGTAGTAACCCTTATCCAGACTTATCGGTATCTCGTTTACATATTCCGTTGTCGGATATATGTTCCAGAAGGTGCTATTCCCTTCGTTGCACAGAACGACTCCGTATTTTTTCGGAGCTGCCACATACTCGTAGCCGCCACCTTCCTTGTATCTCCAGTAGTTGGCATTAGGCAGCACCTTGAGCACACCCAGCTTATTCAGTATCTTATAGGTATATTCCTTATCCATGCCCGAGTCATCGGTAAGCAGAACCGGGAAGATATCATAGTTCTCGTTCTCTCCCCCTACGAGCGATCTGCAGAACTCGATGCACTCGTCTACGGTCGTGCACCCTGGTATCATCTCGCCCTTGAAGATATCCTTCAGTTTAACGTTCTGTATCTTCGAATAGAAGGATCCGTCGTTGATATAGAAGGAAGAGGAGATGTTTCCCTTGTGCTGTGCCGAGAGAATAATCTGCCGGCATTGAGAGAAGTACTCTCCGTCTTCGATACTTACGTTCGTAGCCACCATCTTTTCTCTCAGACCGAAGGTATCGGGATAATTCAGTATCATGCGGTTGTAGTCGCTTGCCGGAATATCCAGCGGAGAGGTTGTCTCCCCGTAATCGTTGAAGAACGGATTGGTACGTTCTACCTCCAGCTTGGCGTCTTCGCCAAGCTGGTAGGCCTTTCCTTTATCCAGATTTGTTATTTTCATGTTCAGAAGATTTTATTTTTTAGCAAACTTTCTCGCCTGGTTTCGCAGTTCCTGTTTTGCGTCCAGATCCGAGAGTGAAACAAACGAGCGGATTCCGTCTCTCTTGAGCTCTCTGAGCAGTTCCAGAAGCTCGTCATTATTGCGTCCCGACGTAGCATTTCCTGCATCACGATGCGCAGATTCCTGCGTCCGGACGTAAAAATCTGCCCCTCCCGGAGCGATATCCGGACTGATCCGGGCAGACTGGCGGGCGATGCTTCCACCCAGCGCCCTGCCCTGCATGGCCATCAGATACTTGCTCATATCGAAGGTTCTTATCTGGCCGGCACGCTGGGCTGCATCCATCAGGTTGATGAGCGGGGCGATGGTAGGGTTCTCAAGGGCTGCATTCGATGCCACCCACTCCTTACTCCTGCCTCTAGGTCCCTCGCCTACGATGACGGTAGGATGATCTACGTACCCGCGCTTACCTGGTGCATACTCGGCGTTGAAGTGTTTGCCGTCCTGCTCGCGCTCTACATCGATTCGTCCGCCACTCTCGCGTCCGCTTGCCACACGGGAACCTACAGAAGAGGATCCACTAGCTGATCCGTTGAGGGTCATACGCTTCACCTTCTGGCGCTCTGCATTTGCCACAACCAACTGAGCTGCACCCGTCACACCCATCAGGGCTGCAGCAACAGGTCCGGCAATAGGTCCCAAATCGGCGAGTGCCTTCATGATAGATACTGCAGTATTGGAGACAATCTGAGCCACTTGCATAGCAAAGTTCACGTCAGCATACTTCTTCTGTATCTTCAGCTTCTCGTTTGCTTTTTTCTTCTCCAGCTTCTCCTGGAGTGCCGTATTGCCCTCGGCAGCCTTGATTTCGGCATCATACTTGGCATCCACGTTCGCCATCTCTGCATTCTGCAGCGAAGTCACGGCATTACTGAAGAGGTTTGTGTAGTACTGAGCCTGCTTCATGAAGGAATCTCTCTTCAACTGCTGCACTTTCTCCTCATATTCCTGCTGAGTGATATACTGGTTGTCGAGTGCCTGCTTCAGTTGCAGCAGTTGTCGGTCGTACTCGCTCTGCTGGTCGAAACCGAGAGCCTGCCTAGCTTGTTTTTTCTTTTCATCCTGTTCGTCAAGCAGCTCGTTTTGCTTGGTCGTATACTCCTTCTTTATCTGAGCCTGCACATCTTTATATGCTTTCTCCAGCTGGGTAGTATCTTCCCCGTTCTGCTTGGCCATATTGAGCGCAGCCTGATAATATCCCTTCAGAACTTCCAGTTTCTGGTCGCGTTGCTGCTCCAGGGTCAGTTCCTGCTGCGTCTCCCCTTGCTCCATCACCTTTGCCAGGGCATCCTGGTAAGCCTGTTCTACCGAAACCTGCTGCTCGAAATGAGCCTGTTCTGCAGCCCGGAGGTTCGCCTGCTGTTTATCCTGGAGTGATTTCTTCTTTGCGCCATCAGCAATTCCGATATTCTGCGACTGCTCGCTATACGAGGTTTCGATGGCGAGAATGTTGGCGGTATGCTGAGTCTTCAGAGCCTGCATGGCGAGGTCGTACTTCTCTTGAGATACCTTTTTCTGAGCGAGAGCCATGTTCCAGTTGTTGAGGTCCTGCTGGTAATCCTGATTGGCTGCATCGATATCAGCCTGTCGGTTTTCAGAAAATCTATTCGATGCGATATCATCAGGATTATGCTTGGAGGTGGTGTTTGTGGTTCCGGTATGGCCACCAGTTCCGGTATGATTGCCCGTTCTGCCACCGCCGCCACCGCCGTTTCCTCTGGCTTTTTTAGGAGTTACAATACCGATATCCGCAATCTTGGAGTTCAGCTCGTCTATCTTTCCGTTTACGCGGTCTATCTGCTGCTCGGTATTGTTGAGCGCCTTCTTGGCATTCGTTTCCGTATCTGTGCCGAAGAACTTGGAGACACCTCTGATAAAACTATTCTGTGGATGAAGGATGTTGTCTGTTTTTGCATCATGATAAGTCTTATCCTGCTCGTCTCTCTTATCCTCAAGGTCGCTTTTCTGCTTATACAGGTCCACAAGCTTATCCTTGTATGCCTTCAGTTTGATTTCCTTCTCCAGAGAAACGAGATAGTCATCAATGGCACTCTTGTTGTCCCTTGTCAGTCTGCCCTCTTCAGAGAGCAGACCATTATAACCTGGAATAATCTTCTTGAGTTCATTGAGAGCCTCCTTACGGCGGTCCATGGAGATCTTCTCGTTGCGCATGGTTTCATTGAGCTGCTTCACCTTGGCGGTCTGCTCGTTCACCTGGGCATTTAGGTCTCGCTCCATGGTTTCCAGTTCCTTGGCCGAAGCTGCTGCCTCTTTCTGCTTTTTGTGCATATCCCATAACTTCAGGGAGAGAACCGTTATTCCCGCAGCAATCAGGCCGAAGACGCTTGCCTTCATCGTTGCATTCATGGCGGTCCAGGCATTCTTGGCAAGCGTCACCCTGCCCGTGAGCAGGTAGAAGCCCGCCTGCAGCAGTTTCATGAGTCCGGTTCCGGTAGCGCAGATTACGTTCCATGCCTGCTGTGCTGCGGCAGCACCCTTGGTTACAACGATATTCGTCTTGATGGCGTTGCTGGTGGCAATCGCTACAACCGTGAAGGCTGTGAGCAAGATGCCGAGCGTCTTCACTACGCCCTGATGCTTTACGCACCAGGAAATGAGACTGATGGTGTTCAGCTGCATATCTGCATAGGCGTCATCCCATTGTTCCTTGAGCGGGAGGATTTCGTCACCCAGCGCCTTCTGGGCGTTCTGCAGTTCTACCGTCTTCTGGGCTGCCCGGTCGGCTGCGCTGATATAGGTCTCTCCTGCCGCAGCCAGCTGGGTATCTACAATCTCTGCCACAGCCTTCATGAAGTCGCCCGTCTCCTTGGTCTTCTCCGAGATTTCTGCTGCAGAGATACCCAGGTTATCGAGGATCATCGGAGATTTTCGGCCAAGACCGGTCACGATGCTGTTTGTCATGTAGTCTACCGACTGGCCAGTCTGTTGCGCCTTCAGCTGAGCGAACTCCAGATATTTGCCCAGGTCTTCCAGCGGTATGCGGAAATCGTTAGCCTGTACGGCAGCCGTCATCAGCTGGACATCATTTACGGTTCCCTTGGTTGCCTTGCGGAGATTATCCAGCAGGTTCGGGTTATCCATGGCATTAAAAGCCTTGGTAACACCATCTGCCTGTTCTGCCATCTCTACGCCTGCCCTGGCAGATTCCAATGCGAAATCTTTCAGTTTGGATGCCTGTTGGCCCAAAAGGCCTGCAAGCTTTGTCGCCATGGTTCCCAGGAAGATTCCGTTCACCTGGTCACTTGATGCAATCTCGCCAAAACTCTTGGCGTTCTGCTTCAGTTCTGAGATACGTCCGGAAACATCTTTCAGACGTTGCTCCAATACGCCGTAAGCCTCTGGGTGAAGTGCCTGGACGGTATCATCAAGTTCCCGCTGCAACATCTTCTGCTGTTTGCGGAGCTGGTTCATCGTCATATCCATGACGCTCAGTCTCTGGGTCTGAGCAGAGATTTCTTTGGTTGTTTCCCTAATCGCCTTACTGGTAGTACGGTATTGCTCGGCCATATCCTTATACTCCTTGGAAGTCTTCCTGCCGGCAGCCTCCATTTCTACCATGGACTTCAGTTGCTGTTTGTTGGCAGCCTTCAGTCCCATCATTTTATTCTCCAGTTTCTTGATTTCCTGCTGAGCCTTCGATGACTCTACATTCACTATCAGGGAAACCTGGTCTTCCGTTAAATGTTTATTTGCCATAATTATGATTTTTGTGGGTTGAGTGATTGTTCCAGTTCCTGACGTATGCTGTTCCGTACTTCATCGTTGAAGCCATAACGAAGCTTAGGGAATGTTTCGTGATACAGCACACCCCAAACCACGCGGTTATAGAGCGCGAGGTTCCTGCGCTTGAACTTGCTGATGCGGTCGTTTCGCTGCCGGTACTGCATATCGAGGAAACGGAGATAAGGAAGGATCCGTACAAAGATGGTACGGTTCTCGCCCGATATCTGACTGTCGAACGAGTGAGCGGAAAGCGTGGTGAGCAATCGGCCGGTACGGCGCTTGTAATGATTGCGCACCACGTTCTCCTGGGTGGAGTATATCTTCAGGATACCTTCCTGAAGAGTCTCGTGAACGAATTTCTTTTTAACAAGACTGTCTGTTACCATATTCTTATACATTACTAATTAGTAATGCAAATATAGTAACAGACAGACAAAGGGCAAAGGACTCTTATCTGAAGATTGCCTTATAGATAGGAATACCCAGCAGAGGGGTGAATATGGTGCACAAACTAAGGTAAAACACCCATAACACGGGATTGCAGGAACCCACAACAAACGGACCCACCGCAAGCGCGATGACGAACGACACAAGCGAAATAAAATCGAAAAATCCCATAATCTATATATTTTAATGTGTTACTAATTCTCGGGTGCAAAGATACACCACTTTTTCTGAAAAACCAAATTTATGCTCCAGAAAAAATGGCCACCCTCACGGGCAGCCATCCTTAGTTAGAGAATTGACTAAATTAAATTATTTGTCACTTTATTACATGATAGACTAGAAAACTACTTTTTTCGTCCCACAGCACTTCGACCAGTTTCTCGAACATCTCCTTGAGCTGTTCATCGGTAATGCCCGAGATGTACATGCCGTTCAGGCTGAGCATGTGTTCACGTGCTGGCTTGCCGGCGTTCATTACTTCGCACTCCTCGAAGATAGGGTGCTTTCTTTCTTCTGCTATGTTGGCTGCAACCTTAGCTGCAGCATTTTTATTCTGATTTTCCATAATCTGCTTAAAAATTAGTTGTTACTATTGTTATCTATATCAATCTCATCCTGCAATTTGCAAGCCGTGTACAGAGCCTTCTGCAGGTCCTCGTTGGCATTCATGGCTCCATGCATCATGATAGCGAGCATCTTATCATCGCCGCCTCCGCCGACAGCCAGGTTGAGATTACCATCCGTACTCACGCCAGCGGTTATCAGAAAGAAGGCTCGCTTATCGTTCTGCTCCTGCCACTCGCCTAGCTCTTTGGTAACCTTCTGGATGGTTCCGAACGCCTTCATGTCGCCATGAAGTTCTGTATCGGTACCTTCACAGACTTTATCTATACCAACTGAATATTTTTTCTTCTGTCCCATTATTCTACTCCTCCATCTTTAGGCCTTGGTCGGCTCCATCCTTCCGGGTACATCTGTTGAGAGTCTTCGGTAAGGTTTGCCCCCCCGAATTGCGGTAAGCCTCGAAAATCTTGTGACGCTCGTTATGCAGTTCCAGGTTCTTCAGAGCATGATTGCTCTTGACCTTCGCCATACCGGTAAGATAGTCCTCGGTAGCCTTGCGTCGGAAGTCGCGAATGTTGCGTTCACGCTCGTTAAAGGAAACTTTCTTGCGGTCAATCTCCTGTTCAAAATCAGTCCTATCCTTCTGAAGGGCCTCCATGTTTCGGCCTGCTATATCCTTCTGGAGGTCGCAGTCTCGCTGAAGCTTGATCTTCTCGTTTTCGAAGTTTTCGCGTTCCTTATTGATAGCCTCGGTGTTCTTTACTAGCTGAGCATGGAATATCTCAGTTGTCATTATCTCTGTTGCAGTTTCTACTGCTCCGTCTAATACGGTCTTGATATCTTTTTCGTTACTCATTTTAATGTGAATTTAATCGTTTATACTCTGCCATGTTCATACTGATTCTCTCCAGGTATATGCCCCGCGTATTAGGAGCTGAGTAATACCTGCCGTCGAGCCAGACGATGATGGCGCGATCATTTTTCCGGTCGTTGTAGCAGCGGATCCTGCCTCTGCGGTTCTTGTCGAGCCAGCACATTGTCTCGGTTTTGTTCGGACCCATCTGACGGCCGGTGTACTGAAACCAGGACGTTCTCAGTACTACATTAACAAGCAGATGCGTGCGCTTGCGATGTTTGTTCTTAATTTGTCTCATAATTCTTTTTGTGTTAAAATTCTCACGGTGCAAAGGTACGAAATCTTTGCTGTGTGTCAAAGGACAAACATATGAGTGATGTTTGGCTATTTTTTCACTCATTTCTTATTAATCACGATAGCGATAGTTCCCACGCCCGTACCGCTCTTCTTGAAGGCGCCTTCCTCTATCTCGTAAACCTGGGCGGAAACTTCTTCCAGGAATGCGCGGAAATCCTTGCATACCTTTTCCGAAGCCTGCTGCCAATGCCTGGAAGTAATGGCTGCCACGGTTCCACCGGGCTTGAGATCATGGTACATCTGCATCACGTGCCTGATGTCCTGGTTCTTCGAGAAGGGAGGGTTGGCCACTATCAGGTCGTACTCCGAAGAGTGCTCTGCCTGGGTGAAGTCGTCGCCTAGCAGGCGGATATGATCCAGCCTGGAAAGCTTCTCCTTATTCTCCGGCATCAGCTCGTAGCAATCTACTACCACGTCTGGCTGCACCCTGTGGATGGCATCGATGATGGCTCCTGTTCCTGCACTAGGCTCCAGAACCTTGCAGTCGGGACTGAATTCGCCTGCCAGTGATACCAGCCAGTCGGCAACCTCGGGTGGCGTGGCAAAGAACTGGAAGTCCTTGGCCAGATTGCACCGCTTGCCCTCCATCAGTATGCCTGCCACTCGGGTGGCATCGAAGTCGAAGCTGAAGCCCTGCACCTTGCCGCCCGTCCACTTGCCGCCGGCTTCCTCTATCCAGACCTTCACGTCGGCATAGGTCTTCTTGCTCAGCTGCACATTGGGCAGGTAGAGTATATTGTCCTTGAACGTACATTGCTTGAGGACTTCCTCTGCTGACAGCTTCTTCCCGTCCTGCTTGCCGGAAGACTTGCCCTCGGTTTCGTCTGCGAAGTCAGGAGCAAGCAGATAGGAAAGCTTTCGGGTGAGACACAGCTCTGCAGATTTCACTTCGTTGAGCAACTCCAGTATTACCTCTAAGAAGGATAAATCCACATGGCCGGTATCATCGTAGATGCTCACATCCTTGAATGAATCACAAGTTGCATGAACGTTCGCTATGTTACCACGTAACATTTCTATTAAAGTCTCTTTTTTGTTCGTCATGACTTTTCTGTAAATAAATCATTGTTGTGTCTAAGCTACTATGGCCAAGGAGTTCGGCAAGCTGCGTCACGTCCTTGTTCTTCTTGAGATACTGCTTGGCAAAGAAGTGGCGGAAGGCGTGGGCGTGCATCTTGCTCCGGGCTATGCCCAGATGGTCGCCCCAACTCTTCAGTCTTTCAGAGAAACCTTTGTCGGTCATGGGACCATACCTGCCGTTGCAGAGATGCCCCGTCCTGCCCGTCTCCTTCATATACTCCCTCACCTCCTGCTGAAGGCTTTTCTGAAAAAACACCTGTCGGAACTTGCTGCCCTTGCCCTTCAGAACCACCTCGCCATTGGCTACATCTTCCCACGAGAGCTTCATGAACTCATGCAGGCGAAGGCCTGTAGTGGCAAGAATCCTCAGCCAGTAGTAAGGGTCCCGGTTGGGTTTCTGCTTCAGATAAGCCAGTAGCGCCTGATACTCCTTCTCCGTAGGTATATTGTCTGTAGAGATCCTGCGCTGGGTTTTCACCCTTTTCACGGAAATGGGCTTTTTCGCAAACTTGGAGTATTTCACCAGGGCGCACATGCGGTTGTTGATGGTGGCGGGCTTCATCTTCTGCTCTTCCAGCGTCTTCAGAAACCGCTTCACGTTTTCCTGGTTGAACTCGTCGGCATAAGAAAAGAAACTCCTGATAGCAAAACGGTAGGTTTCACGGGTGCGTTCGCTGGCGTCCGACTCTGTGTCCAGCCATTCGATGAACTCGTTCACCTTCTTCTCGTTTCGAGCACAGATATCTTCTTTCTTCTCCAGCGATTTCACCTTGCGCTTCGCCCGGCTGTAGCCTACGCCGATGAACGACAGAAAGTCGAGGATGGCATCGGTTGCACCGGGCATGGTGGAGAGTTCTGAAGCATGAGCCTGCTTGTACCTCCGGTAGCCCCTGCGGCTTAACTCGTCAGCTTCCTCAAGGAAGATGAGGACGTATTTTGCCGCAAGCCCTATCTTACGGTAGGTTGCCCCGCTAGATGATAAATAGCCTAGATAGCCTGTGTAGTTATTTTGCCTGTCTGTATTCATAATCAATAAATTATAGTATTTATACTGCAAAATTACTCACTTTTCTGTAAATTGAAAAAGACAATTATTTTCCGCCTTCCTCTACCGGGCGCCAATATACTGCGAAGGTGTTGCACTCCATGAAGCAGTCGGCATCGCTACCCTCGGTCCAGATAAAAGGAATGCCGCCATCATAGCGCATTCCGTCGGCAAGAATCACGCTCTCACGGTGGTCATCGGGCGTGCGCGGATCATAAAACCTTACCTTGGCTCCCTTCTTGAAACCGTCTGCCACCTTCAGAAACTCTCTCGACTTGAAGATGTACATCCTGTTCTTGAATATCTTGAACTGAAGCAGGCCGCTATGCGTCATGTGGCATACCTTCTTACTCAGCTCCAGACCATCCTTGTGAGAGATAGATTTGCAGTCTTCGAAACCTACACGGGTAATCGTGGCATCGGGATAGAACATCCTGTACTCGGCAAGACGTTCCGCAACATCTGCTAGCATATCAATCTTTGCCATAACTACATCACCTCCCCTCCCATAAGATAGCCACCTAATACAGCTACTGCCATGAAGCAGAAGAAACCTGCCATGGTCATAGCTACTTCGCCATACGTAACCGTCTCCTCGCAAAGGTAGGAGAAGGTCTCGCTCTTGGTCTTGGCGAGCTTTCTGATTTCACACTTGAGGGTCTTCACTCCCTCCTCTACGCTGATGCCTGCAGGGCGCACCTGAGCATCACTAATCAAAATAGAATTCTGCATATTGCATCATCTTATAACCATTAACAGCCGATTGTACAAAAGGGTGGCGGCTGCATTCCCCGTTGGTTATAAGACGATGACTTATCCGGATGGACAAATGAAATCTTACGGTTCATGCAGCCGCCATTTATTGCGAGAATTATTTCTCCAGTTAGGAAAATTTATTTTCCCAGTTAGGAAAAATATTTTTCCCGATTAGGCATAAAAAAAGCCTGCGGCCAGAAGCCATAGGCGATAACGGACGCCCAGCCGGATAGATTACTATCGTCTTATAACCGTCGGCAAAGGTAAGAAGAAAATCCGGAACCGCCAAATAAAAATCGGGAAATTTTCTCACGATGAGAATAATTAACACTTAAATATGTTGTAGAGCATAAAAATGAGGGGTTTGGGGGAATGAAAAAGCCCCGATGCGCTGCTGCACCGGGGCTGATATGTTATTGTTCGCCTTTCTGATAAATTGGCGGTATTTTATTCAATACGAATACTACGGCAAGGCCGATGACGGTGGTTACGCCTATAATTTCATAACCTTTCTCATATCATTACCGATGGTCTCCCAGTCCTTTCTCAGATCCGAAGCGTTATCGCCCTTCAGATAATCGTTGAACAGGCTGTTGTCTCCGCCCAGTCTTCCCAGGCTAACCAACCCTTCCAGTAAATTATTAAGTATTCTCATATCTTCCTTATTTTTGAGTGTCCATGTTCTGTTATTAATTCTCACGGTGCAAATATACTATTATTTTCTGAACAGAACAAACGAAAGCGGGTATTTAACACAAAAAACATGAAAACGGGAAGAAAAAGCCCCGATGCGCTGCTGCACCGGGGCTGATGTGTGAATAGATAACCCTATGCTAACTGCAAAGAGCTAATGCGTTGTCCAATCTCCTGGACGGCACGATTGAAAATATCTTTCTGCTCGGAATTGAGCGTATAAACATGACCACGAACCTCTGAGCCATTGAGACGCTGAGAGAGCCATGCAGCGCTTTTACCGAAGTATTTCTGTGCGATGTATCTTAGTGGAAGCAATTTATAATCTGTCTCTGTAAGCTGCTCACGCAAAGTGGCAACCTCCAGCTTCAGGTTTGCTACTCTATCTACAACCACCTCACTAATATATTTCTTATCCTCCTCCGTAGCATTTGCGCTGAGATAGCGATGGATCTCGTCTCTGCGCTCTTTGCTCTTGGCATCCTGCTTGCCAGCCAATGCCATGTACTCTGCCATTAATTCTTTAATATTCTCCATATTCTTATATTTATATTGTTTAAAGAACCTCCCCCCTAGGGGAGGACTTTTTAGTTTTTTCTTTGCTTGTAGAGCTTAGAAAGGTCTGCGAGTCTCAAATCAATCTGTCTCTCGTAATCGAAGACCAAGTCTTTCAGTTCGAGAAGAGCCTTGATTTCGTCTTCCTTTCTTTTAATTTCTTGCTCTAACTCTTTTTGTGTCATACGCTTAAAATTAAATTGTTAAACATCTAGTTATCTATTCACGATGCAAAGGTACATAAAATTCTTTTAATGACCAAATAAAACATAAACTTTCTTTTATGTTTAACTCATTTTTAACGTTTGGGTATGAAAAAGCCCCGATGCATCTCGCACCGGGGCTTCCTGATAATTTTGATAACTTTATAAACTTGGGAAACCGTCCTCTACAACAAGAACGATAGATTTCCATATGAGAATTAGAACACACGCTTGTGCAATGTTAGAAGTATAATACTATAACTAATTATAACTAATAATCATGAGTATAAAAAAGATACATCTAATATAAAATTCAGCCTAACTATACATACCTATAAACACATAAACCTATTTCTTAAACATGATAATCCTTGGATAAGAGAGCCGGGAGTGCGGGTTCTGGCCCACCACCTCCATGCGCACACCCTTGGTCCCATAGCGGAAGAAGAGGAACCTCTTCGGCACACGATGAACAACCATCTGAAGGGTGTCGCGACTCTCGATATGCATCTGCATGCTGTCGCCCTCGATTTCGCCCCGCAGGGTTATCCATGGATCGCTCCAGGAAACCGTCTGCGAGACGTCGGGCGGTCGGTAGGAACCGGAAAGAAGCCGACTGCATGTATCGTGAGAAACCGGCCGGATGGCTGCCTTCACGTCTACCTGGGTGGTGGTAGAGGTTGTAGCTGCCGCCATGATCCGGCTGTTCTTTATCTTGAGTTCCTTCCTGTTAACGGCAAGGAGAGAGTCCGGACTGCGTTTCAGGTCAGACGTCTTCAACGTGATCGCCTGCACGGAAGCTCTTGGCCTGCCTGACTGCGTCCGTCCTATCTCTACCCTGCCGTTGTGAAGGAGGATATCCTGATTCTCTTTCGTGCGCTCCGACTCGCCCCTGAGGTCGTGACACTCCTTGAATACCACAACCAGGGCGAGCGGAATCAGTACTAGAAAAATAACCTTAATAAAACCTATAAACCTATTCACACTAACAACAAATAACAACAAAAATACTTAAAATTCATACACACTTCCGCTGGATCGTCTTGATAATCGAGGTGATAGTGGTGAGGTACGTAGGATCTGTAGCGTACTTGCACCCTACCCCGTCGCATATCTTCTGGGCAAACTTGAACGGGTCCTTACGGTATGGCCAGGCATCCTTATAGCCCGACTTCTGGAAGAGACGTTCATGTTCCTTCAGGCAGTCGCATACGGAATCGAAATCCTTGAAGGCACGCATCACGGTATAATACCAGAGATTTTTGCCGGCAACCTTGCACACGGAGACGATGCGGTCTGGCTCCTTGAACTTCTGTTTGGGAGTCTTGAAATATTCGTGAGTCTTCACCATGACGATATCTCCGTCCCATTGGCTGCCCTTGGTAATACCGAAGAGGTTAGCCTTACCGATAACCCTTGCACCCCATCCCGTCTCAAGCATCGCCTGGGCAGTAACGAAGGCAGGATCTATTTCTGTTTTTGCCTCCACGGCCGCAGCATACACCTGACGGGCGAAGGCTAATTGAGTTTTACTTGCCATACCTTTATATATTATAATAATGTATACCTATGATGCATCATCGGGCGCATCTTTTTCCGAAAAACCGATAGGCCCGCCGCCGATGTAGTCTCCCTTGTCGTTGAAGTCCTTCATGTGCTTTACGAAGTTCCTCGGAAATATCGGGTATATAGCCTGTATGTTTTCAATAATGGAGAATATCTCGCGTACCATCATGAACACGCAGATATAGGTTCCTATCCATTGCATCGCGCCAACGGTAGAGCCCTCTACGGTGGCATGACTTGCAAAATTACTCAGGATCATCAGGAAGATGTAGATTACAATCTTCTTCGTGAACCTGGAGAAGAAGGATTCGCTAGACGCATCCTTATGAATGAGATGTTTCCACACACCCAGGAAGGTATCGATAGAGACGGCTATCGCTATCCACTTGGCGAACTCCCAGTCCTGATACACATACTGGAACCCTTCCGACACGGCCGTCAGAGGGAGCGAGGTGATTGCTATCATCGGTATATTTCGTTTATATTGTTTCATAACATTTCGGCCTTATGTTTTTTAGACATTGCAAAATTACGCAAATATTCCGGAACCGCAAAGGACGCTAGCGTGCCATCTCTCGCGACATCCGGTGAACATCGAGGATATCTGCACCTGTGGCAGATAGCATGAGGGTCCAGCCGTAGCTCTGGAGTTCTGCAGATACGAACGGAATAATCTCGCAGGTAGTAACGCTCTCCCGGTCCATCCAGTAGAGTCCTTCAGTCTCCACATCTGCCATGATGCGCGCGTGAACCTTCGAGAGCATCTGAAGGGTGCGGTCGTTGGCTATGACGCGCTCGAGCATATCGGCATGGGCAGATAACTTCATCGCTACAGTTACGGCTATGCGCTGGGTACATTGGAAACTCCGGCGCCCATCGCTCTGCATATCCACTTCTCCGTAATCTACGAACAGGAAGGAACCGGTAAGCTTATCGATGCGTTGCTTCAGTTCGTCGAACGACTGGCCGTAAACGTAGTTCTCTATCTCCGGAACCAGTTCTTTCTCGGGCAGGTTCTTGATTGCCTTGAGCACGGTAGCATATTCTTCCATACTACTCTCGCCCTTGTTGGCAATACCCTTCGTAACTCCTGCAGTAGCAGGAAACTTGGCAAAATATTCGAATAAATCCAATAACATAGGCTTTTATATTTTTGTCGCAGAGATTGTTTCCCTGCCTCAGTTATATAATCTTTTTAACTATCTCCAGCGGTAACCCTACCTCGTCTGCTATCTTGGCCAACTCCATACCGGTAGCCTTCAGGCTCTTCACTCCCTCTATGGTCTTCTTCCTGAGAATGCGGAGATAGGTAAGCACGTTCAGCTGTTCTACCTGACGGGCATTACCCAGTCCATCCTTGGAGAGATCGTAGAGCGCATCGGTTGCATCTGTAGTAATACTGCTGCCCTCCTTGGGTATGAACTTGGTGAGCAGGGAAAATTCTGTCTTCGAGAAGAGGAAATTATTTACTGCAGTAAAGTTCAAGGCTATCGCCCGGAGCGTATTGACAGGCAGTTTCTTGAACTTCAGGGCGAGTTTCTGCGCCTCTTCCGAGGAATATACTTTCTTATCGAAGTAGAGTATCGCAGCCAGCAGAGGAAGACTTTCCTCGCCCATATCGAGCAGCTGGCGTGCCTCGATATACTGAAGGGCCGTGAGCGAACAGGTGAGCGAACTGAAATCTGTATTGACCTCGTAGCCATAATAGGCTTTCTTATCAATAAAGATAATCGGCAACTGCTGCCGGCAGAAACAGAGATCGAGCACGAACTTATCATCTTTCTCCTGAAAGATGAACGAGAGCTGACTGGCTATAGACATGAAGTTCTCCAGGGTTCCCTCATCGCGCTTAATCTTGTTCAGGTTCCATCCCTTCATGTAGCAGAGAAACAGACATTTCACAGCACCTGGGGAAAACTGCCCACTCTCCATAAGAGAAAGCAGCTCCACCAGCTTCAGATATTGGTCAGAAGTGAGTAGTTCCCACGAGTTCGGGATTTCGTGCTCTATCCCGTTGGCTCTTACGGTTATCGTCTTTTTCATAAGCTTTTATGGCATTAAATACATATTGTCGTCCGGACGGTTCTCGGCAGAGAAGGAAAGAAAATCGTTTCCTTCCTGAGCATCGAGGAGCATATCTACATTATGCAGCAGATCTTCCACCTCCCCGTCTAGCTGTGTGGCGAGCTGCAGCGCACGGCTTGCCTCGTCGCTGCCTGAGCGGGTGGCGGTATTGTCGTCGAAGAGGTTGCGGATGGTGGCAGGGAACTCCAGAATATCGAAGCGTCTGAGAGCCTTCGCCACGGTCTTCTTTACCAGAGCACGCTTGAGCATAGGCAGCGCCTTCTGGGCGAACTCTGCAAATGTCTGGTCTTCTCCTCCCTGTTCGAGCCGGTCGAAATAGGCGCCTATGCTTTCATCGAGCACCTCTTTCTGAAGAGGAACACAACGGAAAAAGAAGAGATACGAGAGATCAATAGGATAAATTTCATCGAATTCATCGGCAGTAACTACCTTCAGTTTGCCGAGCATCTTGTAGTAATTGGTCTTGCGCCAGTCTTCCATGGCAAGACGGATATCGACAGGATCATCGGCACTTATCTCTTCAGTAAGTTCGGAAATCAGCGAATCCATCGCATTAAAGTAGTTCTCCATGTATGAGCGCTTCATGCCTTCCATCTCGTACTTGTAGAGATTGATATCGTTCTTCCTGCGGTTTACGGCATCGAAAACAATCTGAGTAGCTAGCGTAAGGTTCGCCATGGCAGCGCGGAGAAAATCCTTGATGCCACTCTCTTCTTCCTCGATACCGACAATATCGGAGAACGTATTGTTGCCGATGATGGCAACAATACGTTTGCGCGCAGCTACGGCAGAACCCTGAAGGCTGTCGAAGTCGGCGCTAGTATCTGCACCAGGTGCGCAGTTACAGAACTGCGCATAACTGGTGAAGAGTTGATTGAGTTGAAATTTCTTGTTCATGACTGCTGTTGGTTAAGTCGTTGGGATGGTGTTATATCTTCCTGCCGTTGTGGAACCTCGCGGTAGAAGCCTAGCCTGCAGCCCTGCTTGTAGAGTTCCGGGAAGTTCATGCGCAACGCCCAGTTGAGCGGTTCTGCGCAGACTTCGTCCTCTGAGGTGAGCGACATGATGTAGATGAGATAATTATAATAGGTATCACTTCCACTCTTCGAGATGACTCCATCCTTATCTACTGCAGATATGGCTGCATCGAGACCTACCGAAGACAGGAGGGCTTGTTCGGTACGCTTGTCGTAGGAGATGAGCGCCTCGATATATTCCTTATACTTGAGATCAATAGTCTCCACCTTCCACGACTGCTCGTGTCCCTGGGCATCCATGAAGGAGATAGAAGAGAAACCTTTGCCCTGGTTGTCTGCACCTGACAGATAGGAGCTGAACTTGCGTACCTCGTCACGGACGTACCGGACCATGCACGACTCCTTGAAGTCTGTACCGATATCGATACCGTTATACTTCAGCAACTCCATGCCCTTAGCCTTGCGTCGCTTATTCTCCTCGCAGAGCTTGGTCATCTGGGTGCGCTTGCTCTGGATCCAGGCATTAGGAATAATGACATGCACCTTTGCAGCCAGCGAGTTTTTCAGAAAACTGTTAATGTATCGGGCTGTCTTGTTGCTACCTTGAATGTACGGGCGAGCTCCCTGATGCGTCTCGTTTGCGCCGTAGAATTCGTCTACTGATTTCTCTCTGTGATGAGAGATCGCGGCATACCGGTAGTTGTCAACTTCGTTAAAGCTGAACTTTGGGTATACCGAGTAACTCGATAAGCCATAGGAGAATCGCCCTACTACAACCTGTTTGAAGTCTCCGTACGAAATCAATTCTGAAGCAACATCCTGGCGGGTAGTTGCCAATCTGCAGTAACGGTTCTCCATGGCTTCGAGGGCAGCAATCGGCTTGCCCATACCTATCACCTTGCCTCGGGTGAAGCGCCACTTCACGAAGAAGTCGCCAAAGTAATAGAAGTTCTTGATACAGGTCTTGCAGAACTCCTCTACTGAAGGAATGCCGCGTGAGCTCCAGGAGTCGAGCCATTCCATTACTTCAGGCTGCTCCTCGTACTTACGTACCAGCTTGCCATCCTCGATAGCCTGCTTGTATACGGCGAGTCCATGGCCATAGAGCATCTTGATCTCTTTGGAATAGAGACGAGGGAGTAGTCGGTTCTCCTTGATCTCCTTGGTCACTTCGTCACATTGCTGGTTGTTGTAGCCACGCATCAACACCTGATATCCCTGTATGCCAAGATAGTGGTGCTGCTGCATCCAGAACGTGCCACCGAATGGAGACTCCAGGAGTGGTGACTGGAAGAGCTGGTCTGCACCAAAGATGGAGTCGCCCTCACCTAGCTGGAAGGTGAAGGTATTGCCATCGGCAAGGTAGATGCCGGCGTTGCCATACATATCAATTTCGTATTCTTTCATAACCAATTATAACCAATTTATTTTGTGAAGTTTAAATCCGTCTTGAGGGAAGCCCATGTACCTGATGAGAATCCGGTAGCACATCTTTGGTTCTTCATCTTCGTCTGTAAAGAGAAGGTAGTTCTCTCCATCGATGGCGAACCGCTCCTTCGGCAACTGAGTGCGGTACTTGCAATGGTGTCGCACCTGAAGCTTTGCGCTCGCCTCACCTCTCGCCCTGGAGTAAGGAAAGAAAACCAGGGTAAACTCCCCATCGGGAAGCTTACTGATTTCTCTGGCCCACTGGAGTGCCGTGATGCCATCCATGATGATGTTCTTACTTGTCTTGCTCATAATGATGCGAAGATAGCGAAAATTTATCGCCCTGCAAAAGACCGGCTGCACCTGTTTCCCGTCATATTTCCGGAAATCGTAAGGCCTGCACCTCTCTTTCCTTTCCCAGCGGTGCGTGCACGTTTGGGCGAGGTGATTTTGGGAGTTTTTCTCCCAGCCGGTCCGCTTGGGCTGATTATCAGCATTTTAGCATTTATACCCTTTCATTTTCCGTAAATTATTGATATACCCGCGAAAATTATTACTGCAGAAATGCAGCATTATTCTGCATCTATATCTCGAAATTGTCCGGTAAATCGGTAGGATACGTACTTAATTCCGCTTTCACGGCATCAGAATAAAGGCCGTAAAGTAGGTAAATCATCGCAGAAGGCAGCTGCGTGGTGAGTCCTGCCTGATTCTTCAGTTGCTGTTTCTTCTCCGAACTCTTATCAAGTTCTATCTTCCCGTCCGTTTTCTTCAGAGGGGATATCATGATGGCAGAGCAGAGGTTCTTGCACTCATTCTCATCGATACGGATAACAGGCAGCAGCGGACTGCGCTCACCAAACAGCATCTGGCAGAGCTTGAACTGCTGCCAATGGTATATCGTTGGCGCATCTTCGTTATAGAGTATCACCATGAAGCCATACGACTCCATGGCAGCCTTCAGATTGAGCGAGTCGGTAGTTATCTGTTCCCGTTCCTCTCTGCGCTTGTTGCCGGCGCGGTCTGGATAGAGATAGATGGTCTTATTTACGGCCGCAGATCCGAAGAACTGGTGCACCTCTGCCACGAGGTCGTTGTAATCCTTGGGTAGGAAGGCAAAGAACTCCTTAATGATGTCGAGACGCCTACCGTAATCCTTCTTCTGCGCAACGATGAGCGACTGGAAGTTGCCAGGGTCATATCCCATGTAGAGCGGTTCATTAGGGTCGTAATGTAGAAGATACTCTGCCGTAAGGATAAACCTATCCTTCAGGTTCAGGCGAAGAATGGACTCATACTTATAGCTATCCTTGAACTGATGCTTTGCGTGGTCGTAGTTGATAAAGAACTTATTGGTTACCTCCTTGTGGCGGATGGCACAGATGGCCGTGAGGAATTCGTCAATATCAAGAGTATCGAGCTGCGTCTTGAAGAACTTCGGCCCGAGGATATCCTTATTACAGAAAGAGGATGCACGGATATAGTAGATGGCATTACGCCTCATATCTGCCAGACGAGGTTTCCATCTCGCCACGAAGGCATTGAGCTTAACAGACTCAAGACGCATCTTCTCCAGAAGAACAGGGTCTTTTGAGTCCCGCTCCTGCTGCTTGAGCACGAACAGACGGTAGAGACTTCTGTTAACTTCCAGGGCGACGGTTGCAATCTCCTCGATAAGTTTCGGGTTCACCTTCTTCTCGTAATCCTCAAACCAGTCATCTTCGCCGAGGTCGACGCGAGCCGTATCACTCACACCCGTAACACCTTCATAATAAGCAGAACAGCGCACATTGGCTGGACCTCCACGTAAAGACGGAAATAGGCGGGTTTTGAGTTTTTCGCCACTATTATGCTTCATTTCTTCAACGAAAGCGTGCACGGCATTTCTACCGGCAACGGATTCCGGCTGGTCGCTTGATACGAGCTGAAGGTGGGCGCCATTTCGGAATATCACGCTATGCTTAGCATAGGCTATCGGGTATCGGGGTTTCCGGAAGTGGGAAGGCAGCGTGCTCTCTCCTACTACGTAATCAATACCATATTCCAGCATGGATCTCTGCTGCCCGTTCACTACTACCTGACGCGAGAAGTACGCCTGGATGTTTGGCCAGACGTTCGTCATCAGCGCCACATACGTCTTGTGAACCAGGAAAGATAACTCTCCTGGCATATCGTTGGCAACACGTATCAGGCGAGGACCCGTCACACCTTCAGTCTTACCTCCGGCACGTGCAACCTCGGCAAAAAGCATGTTGGGGTCGATAATATTGGCAAGCAACTGCATATTATTCATGTAGTAATGCTCGAAATCGCCAATAGTATTATCATTCAAAATCAGTTGGCTCATCACTTAGATCCTCCACTATTTCAGCTTCCTGAATATCTGCATCACGAAGCAATCGTTTCTTTTCCGAACTCTCGATAGGCAAACCATCGATGAGAGATATATAAAAACCGCGGTTATACTTACCAGCAATTTCCTTGAGGTTCTTTTTCTGAAAACCTAGCTCTTCGGGTGTTATCTCTGGAGTAATGAGGAATACAACTCCGAGATCTCTGTCAGCTTCAGCCTGCTCAGAAGCACGGCGCCTACATTCCAGAGCCTGATCCATGCAAGCTTTCTGCATCTTATAGTCTCGCTTGGCAGAACACAGCTTGGCAAGGTCCTCGTACTTATTGGCAAAATCATTCTCCCAGACTTTTATAGCCACATTACTATCTACATTAAAGTAAGATATCGCCTGATTAATACGAGTCATACAGGTGCGAACGTCGAGAGATATCTTCTGCTGCGAAGCAATACGCTGCTTGAGTTTACGGGCGCCACGGGTAATATTGCGTTCGTACTCGTAGATTTCTGCTGCCCATTGTAGCTGCTTCAGAAAGGTCTGCACATCTTCCGGAATGCCTTCACCTTCACCTGTAGTCAGGAAGGTTGTAATGAGGTCTGGGTGAACACTCTCCAGTTTTTCTATCTCGCTTTTCATACGCCAAACAACTCCTTTCTAAGTTTCAGTTCTTCGCGATCCTGCATCCGCTCATTCAACAGTTTGATGGCATCGAGGTCGCCGTTTGCTGCCAGTTCGGCTATCTTCTCATCTGCCTCGAGTTGAGCCTGCTCTAGTACGCCTGCGTTTTTCACCATCGAAACGCAGGTTTCTGCAATCTTTCGTAATTCCGTCTTATCCATCTGATTTATCTAATTTGTCACTATACTGTTCCATCACCATCTTGAACATACGTTCACGTTCCTGATGGCGCTGGAGGTTTTCACGGTCGCTGGCACGTTTATCCTTGCGATCATCTCTTTTAATGTAGCTCTTATAGCGCTTGATATTATCGAGCACGTTTTTATGCTTATGAAGAAACTCGGCAGGATCCTTCTTGAAGAGTTTTACGAGTTCATCGAATTCCGACTTGCCCTTCAGCAATGGATGCTTATACAGGAACTTTCCGGTATCGTTGTATGCCTTCAGCTCCTCGAATGCCTGTAGGTTCCTGATGCGAAGTTCTGCCATGGCAGCCACATCGTTCGCCTTCGGTTTCTTATCAAGAAGTTCGTCGAGTTTCTTCATCTTGCGCCAGGTATTGATGCGGTCGTTATAGATGACGGTTGCCATCTGCACGTCCTCATTATAGAGGTTGTCCCAGTCGATGTTAGGATATTCCTCTTCTTTCTGGACTACTTTTTTTTTGAGTCCTCGCCAGGATCTGCTGCATCAGATTGCTCTGGTTCCTGCTGACTTTCACATTCAGAAGCTTCTTCTTCGGTTGAAGTATTACTTAAACCATCATCAGGTATCTGATCTTCTTCGGCTGAAGTATTACTTGAACCATCATCAGGTATCTGATTATCATCGGCTGAAGTACTACTTGAACCATCTACAGGAATCTGCTCTTCTTCGGTTGAAGTATCACTTGAGCCATCTGCAGGAATCTGCTCTTCTTCGGTTGAAGTATTACTTGAACCATCTATTGGTCCCTGTTCCCCTTTGGTTGAAGTATTGTCAATATTCTCATTCAGCTTCTCGAAATATATTCGATGATCTACGATATCTCCCTCATCACATTCATCCAAAAGCGCGTAGAGTATCTCGTCTGCATAACGCTTAGGATCACGGGCGAAACGGGTAAGCTTAGGATGACGAGGATTTACCTCCTCCAGGAGAGCGAGGTCGGCTTCAGCGTGGCCGGCTCCTCTAAGCTTATTGAATAATTGTAATTTTTCTCTTCTACTAATCATACCTTATATATATTATAAAAGGTGCGCCACCTTCTTTGTGGCGACACACCTTAAAATTAACCAATAACTAAATAAAATGGGAAACGCTAAGAAATCGTTGTCTTACCAGTTGAAGAACCTGAAGCCGTATTCTGCTTTGTACCTGTAGCCGTTGTATCTGAATGAGCAACAGCCTCAGTAGCTGTCACGCCGAGAGGATCCTCTGCATACAGACAAGGGAGGTCGACAGATGTACGCTTGAAGGTGAATGTGGTATAACGGCCATCCTTGTCGTCCTTGGTCTCTGTATTATTAAGGATCATAGGGCGCTCAGGTTCGCCGACAATATACCATTGGGTATCCTTCACATGCTTGAAGAGAATGATAAACTTACCACCAGCATACTGCTCGATGAAGTTATAGAGTTCCACACGAGTGCCACCCATGATAATTACCAGGTTGTTCTCGCCGGATGTCGTGATGTCTCCCTTCTCTGTCGTAGCCGTGAACGTAGGAATATCATGAGCATCGAAGAGAAATGCCTTCAGGGTATCGGCGGCAGCCGTCTTAAACGGCATCGCCTTGACCATGCGGTCTTTATCCGGCTGAGGAAAAGCCTTCGACAGATCAATTAAAGTTGTAGGGACCAACACTACCTGGTAAGCAATAGCGGAACCATGGGTATCGCGGTCTGTCACATCATCGATAGATGTCAGCGCAACGAATGAAGCCATAGAGACTCCTGTGCCACCTATACCGAATGTAGATGTAGGATCAGCCAACATCTGCAGAAGTGAAACGATGCCGAGCAGCATGATGAGCGTCATGAAGAGAAGACGGCCTTTATGCTGGGCATAATGATAACCCTTGTTTGGGTTATAAGTACGAGATCGTACTGGAATATTGTTTTTCTTCATAATTTTTTCTGAAAATGTAGGCGAGGTACATTTGCACCTCACCTACGAATTAACAACATATATATAATTAAGATCAGCGGCCACCTGGGACGTTAGGCTGGACAGCCTTGTTAATGGTTCTCTTACCACCTACGCGACGTTCGAGCTCACGGAACTTCTCGTCCTTGCCGAGAATAACCATGATATAGTCACCAGCCTGGCTTGGAGCCCATGCTGCAGTAATATTCGCGAACTTACCGCTCTTGGCGATGGTAAGCTGATGCTTGGTATCATCCTCGCCAATCTCGATACAGTAAGCTACGCCAGCCTTCGCATTCGTGATATCCTCGATAGCGGTTGCTGTAGTAGCATCATCTGTAATCTGCCAGAAGCCGTTTGCGCCGTTGATTCCTGCACCAATAACAGTTGCAGGGAGGTTGGTAAAGATCTGCTGGAACTCGTAATCGTTGGCATCCATATCAGCCTTGTTATCAAACTTGCGACCGGTAAAGGCTGCACCACAACCTTCCTTCCAGGTACTCCATGCGCGAACCATCTCCATCTGCTCCTCCATCTTCACGGCGAACATTTCGCCAGGGAGGTTTTCAACAAACTGGATATTGCCAGGGACGTCCATGAACATCCAGCAAGACTTGCCCTCGTATGGGAGCCACTTAATCTGAATGGTAGAGTCTGGGACACGGTTCTTATAGCCGTTAGGACCGGTAAAGTCCTGATCCTTGCCATAAGTCTCGCGGCAGTTAGCAAGCCACCAATCGATGTGATTCTCGTTGAGATAGAGAACATGGTTATCGATGGTCATACCCTCAGAGAGGTGAGTCTTAACGTCGGTAATGAACTCCTTAACCGCATCCAGCATATTAGCTGAAGTATAAGTATTGTAGCTCTTGTTGGCGAATGGCTTGATGCTGTAATCGTGGATGTAACGGAGCAAGGTGTACCAGATACCTGTACCTGCATTGAGGTAGCTTGATGCCTGTCCAGTCTCTGGTTTTACATAGATACCGCGCATACGACGCTGGTTCTGCTCGTCTTGAGCCTTCTTCAAAAGGTTGAGAAGGCAGAATTCAACCATAGACCACTTAATAGGGTCAGAGCCTTCCTTGTTGAGATAGGCGATATACTTACGCTCAAGTTCCTTCATTGGGCCGAACTTAACCTTAATCATGGCGTCATCGACATAGCCCATCTCGTTCTCAAGCTGCATGCCACCCTTGTAGATCTCACCCTCCTGGTAGCCCTGAGATACCTCATCGAAGAATGCGTTGAAGAGAATGTCGCGATCCTGAACACCATAGCGAACAGGGAAGAACTCTGTAAGATTACGAAGCTCAAGGATTCGGGCAATAAGCGCATCCTGGCGAAGGATGACAAACTGGTCGCCTAATCCGGCATTATCCACGCCAGAGTAATTAGTAGCGAACTGGCCAGAAGCGAGAGCTTTGACGTTGCCGAGCTCGTTACGTACCTGATGATACTTGTAACGCTCCTGGAGTGATCTCGCGAACGCCATCGCCTCAGAACGGAACGCCTTACCGTCAGTCTCCTCATCCGGTTTAGATGATAAGGCAACCTCAGGGTTAGCAACAATACGGTTCCAGCGCTTCTTCATATCGAACATAGAATGCTCGATACCGAAAAGGTAGTTAGCGTTAGTTTCGAAACCGTTAATAGGAATAGAAGGAGCAGTAACATGAGCAGCAGGTTTGTCATCTGCTGTACTATTAGCCATCTTCTTCATGTTCTCAGCGAGAGTGTTGACAGCTGTAGAGAGTTTCTCGAACGATACATTCTGGCTGTTCTCGTTCTTCTTTCCTGCATCATCATCGTCATCGCCTTCGTCGCCTTCATCGCCGTCAGGATCATCCTTTGACTTGTTAGCCTTTGAGACAATGGCATAGAGCTCATTGATCTGCTTCTGATGCTCAGCCTGCTCGGCTGCACTATTCTCCGCAGCGAGATCATCCATGAGAGTACTCTGGTACTCTTTCTGATACGCCTCGCAAAGAGCCTTATACTCATCTGCGGTAAGGCTCTTATTCTCGAACTTCTTTGTAAAACCAAGCTTCTCGAGAACTTTGTTTAACTTTGCTTTGAAATTCATAAATCAATCATTTAAATATTAAAACAACTTAGATCAAACAAAAATAATATATTAGCTAAATCCGTAAAGGCTTTGCGCACCCATATAGGCATCACCCAGTTGCGCCACCTCAGCAATCGCCTCCAGTAAGGTGCGCTTACCATCGATGAGACCGACTTCTTCTGCTGGAGCGGTATACAGGCTCTCGCCCTGAAGTACCGGAGCATCATCATCCAGTTCTGCCAGTTTGGATCGCTGAGATTTCACTTCTGCCAGGAACTGTTCATTCATCGGATCAAGAACATTCTTAATATAGTCTTCAGACTTACCGTCCTTCAGGTCCTCGAAAATCTTATTTTTCCGGCTAGAATTGGTAGCCTTCGCTACAATTTTCTTCAGCCCTAACTTCTCGAAGTATGGTTCAAAGTTCCAGAAGGAACACATAGTACCGATGCATCCAACGAAGTCATGATTCGTTGTGGCGTAAAGTTTCTGGCCATGACAGCCGATGTAATAGGCCGCCGATGCGCAGTATTCTTCGTAGATGGCAATGATAGGTTTCTTGACGCTTCGCAGAGTCTCGCTCAATCGATCCATGTACCATGCCTCTCCTCCTGGAGAATTGATATGAAGGAGATGAGCGGATATCTGCGGGTTATTCTCAGCGGCAATAATATCCTGTTCCAGCTGTTTGGAAGAGAAATACCAGTGGCTGTTTGCTGTCACAACTCCGAATACACGATGATATGCGATTGTACCATCATCCAGAGATGGCGAATCATATTCATCTGTGAGCTGCACACTTTTCGTTTCATCTCTCTGCGATACCTTGGAAGATATCGCTAACAGCGCTTCATGCGTCTCGTACTGATAATACGTATGAGTCTTGAGATACTCCCGGATCTCAGGAATACTCATCGCCTGTTCGGCTTTTTTCTGTTCGAAGCTTACCACCGTGCCATTCAACGGGAAAGCAGCCACCATCAGTTGACGGTAGGCATCCTCAGTAATCCATAGAGGTAGAGTGGAAAGCAGAAGGGTCTGTATTTCATCCATCTTGATTAAGTTTTCCGCAAAGGTATATATATATAATAGGTATATAAAAGACCTTAAAACAATGGATTCGCAAGCATTTTGCACTTAACAATAAGCTTCGCCTTATTCAGATGTCTGACGAGCTGAACCTTCGCCGGTATTGTTTTTGTGCCTATTGCATACGTACGTGCGTCAGGAAGTCCAACACTTGCGAGCGTAACGATAGCGCTGCGAGGAACCTTTAGTTCGTTAAAAATGCTCTCGTCCGCTATATCGACAATAAATGTCTTACTACAATCCCAGTACACACCTCCATTTTCTTCTGTTATCGAAGGCTCGAATGTGAACGGATCGGTGCTGAGGATGACGCTTCTTTCCATCCCTCCGAGATAGGAAATCATTAAAAGACAGGAAAACTCTTTCATAATGTTAAATTTTAGAGTGATTATTACTAATTTTTGAGTGACAGAAATTTGCACTCAGTATGTATTAAAAATAATTAAATACCCCGTTTTTTTTGGTATTTTCGAGGTGTTTTCGGAAAAAGCCGTTGGCGGTAGCGATAAAAGTTCTTCAGGAGCGCATCGGGCGATATAGACCTCAGAGAGTATCTCCTGATGAAATTGTCTACCACATCCTGGTTCCGTAACGGCCTGCCCAGCTCTTCATTCTCAATCATGAGTCGGTGAAACTCGAAATTGAAGAGAAGTCGAATATGCTCTTCTATTTTTTTTGCCGCATTACTGGATAGATAATTGAAGTAAGCCGGATCCTTACCAGGATGTCCATCCATCTTTGAGCGCCGTGAAGGCAGATATATCTTGAGATTACAGTCTTCCATGACATCATGATGAGAGTCGGGCTTGGCCATACAATTCCACACCACATGATACAGATCTGTGGTGTATGGTATTTTTACTCCGCCTGTTTCTGGCTCAATTTCTAGCTTTTTCTGAATGTACTCAGCCAGATAGGGCTCAATTCTAACAGACGCTGTTCGTTTCGAGAGACGTTTTTTTCTTTCCATATCGTTTTTGCTTATTTTTGCTTCCTACCGTCCTACAATCCTACAGATTGTAGGCTTACGAATGCAAAGATACTACATTTCAGCGAGTTACACAAATTTTATCAAACATATTTTTGTCCTACACACTCATTTTTTCGTTTCCTACACATCCTACAATCCTACAGAATGGGGTATTCTGTAGGACGAAATCTCCAAAAGCGCCAAAATGTAAAAATTTCCTATTTCCTACAACGTCCTACAATCCTACAGCATTTCCTACAAAACCACAAAAACGCAAAAATACACATAACATATTGATAATAAGATAAATAGATAATAATAATAGTTCGAAAAGAAATGCATTTGTAGGATTGTAGGATTGTAGGAAGGCATTTTTCTGAAAATCATTTTCAAAACTTCGTTTTCTCGGTTATTTTTGAAATTTTAGGGGGTACGGGGGATTTTTCGCATCTGGAACACACATAAATGTAAAGAAATACCCACGCTCGCCCTCCCGGGTTTACGTGGGTAAAAATATGCAAAATTCAACTCAAATTTATGCGGAAAACTTTTGGTTTTCTCGAATATTTTTTGTATCTTTGTATCGTTAAATTGGGGTAGTCTATACCTTATATAAGGTAGTTTTCTGGCTCCTATCAGAACGGTTTATCCCCATTCTTACCTGCGTCAGTCTCGTCAAATGGTATGCTGCCAGGCTTGTATTGCTGGGCATTGACATCAGTATTAGCCTCCCCATTTACTCCTGGAGTACTCTGAGCGACGCTCTCGGCGGGGATCTCTCCTCGTCTGAAGTCGATATTATACATCTCCATGAACTTGTCATAGTCGATGATAATTGCACTTGTAGATGTAGAGCGCTCCTTACGCACTCTTACCATCGTCTCCTGGTCATCCGGCTTGGCTACCTCGACGGTCTCCTCCCAAGTGAAGCGTCGAGATGGTACGGTTCCTACATATGATGGATGTGAGCGAAGATTTTGCTCAAGGGTAGATAATGTCGTATTCTCGCTGTTGTACCCACTTCTGTCATAAATGGAATAAACGCTACTGAGACGGAGGAACAGAACTTGCGTACCAGGCTCGAAAGCGAACGTTTTCTTGTCTCCGTGCGAATCTTTACCCGTAACACTCTTAGGCTGCTCGATGAGCATTTCTCGGCCAACGAGCACCTGTTTGGTATCGATCATGTTGTTGACTGCATTGAAGAACATAGCGAGCTTGTCCGTGCTACGGATCAGAGATAGCTGGAACTTAATCTTCTCCTGCACAAGAGCAAAGAACTCCTCGTATGTAAACGGAAGTTTCAGATCCGAATATCGCTCCACCAGTTTAACCATTCCCAGGAACAAGGAAGCCGTCTTCATGAGTCGGTCCATCTCTCCGGAATTGATTACATCACTCTTGAGCTCGCTGTATGCCTCCTGCTTGAGCGCACGAAAATGGTCCATGACTGCAGGTCTGAGCGACAGCACTTCTAGTAATACGTTGGATAGCCCTATATTCTTCTCTATATTCTTGAGCTCCTCAAACAGTTTAGTCTCCTCCGGTGTCCTGTTCTTAGGCTTAGGGACCTCGCAAATGATGACGCGGCTCATCAGGGCATTGTCATCTCGCTGAGGGGTCTCCTGACCGCAAATAACCACCGGCGCAAATACCTTATCATTCTCGATATCCCTTCCCGAGATTCCACGGCGTTTCTGCTTACCATCACCATCATATACAATACCCTTCAGCGCCTGAAACTTGGTATCCGAGATATCCTTGTTATTATACTCATCGAGAACAACCGGAACATCACGGAATGTACCCATCATCGTACTCATGGCCGCATCAGTACCTGTATTGAGGTTGAAAATCGGGATGGTCGGACTAATGAAGAGAGAACGGATAGATATCGCGATCTGAGTCTTACCTGAAGACATTGGGCCCATGAAGAAGGGCGCCGTGAAGAGTCGGTCCAGACAATGTATGTTACTTCGGAATGCGCACATCAACGCAAAAACGATAGCCCATTTGCCGTTGTCATTAATCTTATAGACCTTATCCATTAAGGATGCCCATTTTTCAAAACTGACCTGCTTGTCAGCAGGAATATCATCGTATGTCAGCTGAGATATCAGCTCGTACTTGTCTGACTGGCGCCCGGATCCGGCGTAAATGGTTGAAAATGCAGGAAGATAATAGTTCATGTGATTATGGGTGACAACACCCAGCTCGTTAACCTTCTCAAACACATATTTCCCGTCCTTGTCCTCGTGGGCGATACCATTGGCAAAGGCAAAAAACTGCTCATCTGTCTTCCGGCTCATTCCCTCCGACTGCTGGTTGCCATATACCTGTATCTCCCGGCACTGAACGAAATGGCGGCTCATATATTCTTTGATACGCCTCCACTGCCATTCTTCTCCGTCTGTAAAATTCACGCCTTCATAGTTGATAAGAACGTCCTCGATGGTACTCATCTTCTTTAGAGAACTTGACAGTACCTCGATATATAACGGCTTGTCGAAGTAACGACGATTCACCTTCAGCACTCGCTTGTTCTGCTCGAAATCTTCGTTGAAGATATGGAGAAGAGGGACCATATAGAAGTCTGCAACCTGAGAGAATCCACGTCCGTTCTTATTCTGGAACATATAGCAGACTGGTATGCCCTGCTTATTAAGGCGAGGATAATACTTGCACTCACGAAACATCTGTGCGTACTCTCCCTCCTTGACATAACTGGGAACTTCATCACCGTCAAAGTCATCATCATAGAGATCATCTTTCAGGGCATTCGCCTTCATTACATTTTTGCGCTTGTTGACGAACGGCTTACGGATCTCGTCGAACTGGCCCTTGGATAGCCCTAATTTACTGCAGTAATGATTCTTGTTGACAGTTATCACGGTTTCCTCCGCATAGCTGGTCAACTCGATACACCTTGTAATGATCGGAACCTTGTCGCCCAGAAATCCGGACAGCAGCTCTCCATGTATGCGGATATAGAAATCGATAAAGGATTCCACCTTATCCTCGTGCGTGACTCTTATCTGATAGATACCAGCCTTATACATCTCTGCGAGCGTTGTCATATAGGCGCTATCCTCACCTGTAGTGGTATTGATGCTGCATCCCTCTTCAGTAGTGACGAAATAACAGCAGATGCGTCTGAGGTTTTCGATATCCGTAGAGGATGGCGTGCCGGAAACATACACGATAGGATTATCTCCGTATGACTCTAAGAATGTATCTATCGATGAGGTCACTACTGCAGGCTCGTTGTTTCTCAGATTCTCCTTCAAGCTATCAATACCAAAGATGCCATGCTGTAGGTTTTCCTTCTTGACACTATCTATATTACGGCGAATATCTCTTACCTTATCCTCCAGGATGGTCATTTTCGTATCGAAGTCTCTGGCCATAGTCTTCATGTACTCGAGACGGAGTCCTGCATCCTGGACGCATGCTATAAGATTGGAGATTGTATTCATTGCTGCAGCAATGACTGCTTCATCCTTGCAACCACGAGGAACCAGCATCCTTTTCATTGCCTTCGGGAAGGCCTCGATAGTTTCAGATAGCTTCTTTTTTGTTTCTTCCTTGCAGAGCTGGCCATAGCTGTCTGGGTCGTACCCTTTTGGCAAGCGGATGCACTTGACACTCGCACCAGCCTTCAGCAGCAGCTCGCAGTTCTTGACAGCAGCCTTCATACCCGCATCATCAGCATCATATATCATGACCACAGACTGGGTGAAGCGCATGATAAGCCTTACCTGGTCATCGGTAAACGCGGTTCCAGAACCGCCGATGACATTCTCTACCCCATATTTATGGAGGGTAATGACATCAAATTGTCCCTCGACAAGATATGTAAATCCTTCTTTGGCGATTGCTCTTTTAGCCTGGTAGAGTCCGAAAATATGCTGGCCTTTTCTGAAAATAGGAGTTTCCCCAGTGTTAACATACTTGCCGGCATTATCATTCGGGGTTACGATTCTTCCGGAAAACGCAACAACTCTTCCAGATACATCGTAGAATGGAAACATGACGCGATCACGGAAGAAATCATAGCTTCTCCCATCTTGAGACTTTCCTAATACCCCAACGTCTGCGAGAACCTGGAGATTATATCCGTTCTCCGTAAGGTGCTTCATTGCTACATTGCCAACAGGTGCGTATCCAACACCATATTCCACAAGCGTCTTGTCCGTATAGTCATAGCCACGACGTTTGAGGAAGCTTTCTGCCTGGGATAGATTCCCCTGATAGAATTTAGCAGCCGCAGCAATAGCTATGCGGCGAGATTCCAGAAGTTTATATGCAGCGTTCTCTTCAGGAGTTGCCTCCTGCTCGGGGAATTCTACATCTGCAAGCTTGCAGGCCATTCGCAGAGCCTCAGGAAATGTGATCTGGTTGTACTTCTTCAGGAAGTCCAGGACATCTCCATGTTCTCCGCAGACGAAGCAATGATAAGTCTGCCTCGTCTTGCTCACCATCATGGAAGGATGGCTATCATTGTGAAACGGGCAAATGCCCTTGTAATTGATGCCAGCCTTCGTGAGGGTGATATATGAACCGATCACGTCAACAATATCCAATTTACTCTTGACGTTCTCGATGAAGTTTGAGTTGATTTTCATATACATATTTATTGATCAAAAAGATTAAGCTGAAGGGAATCGAATGCCTCCGAGATCGTGATATTGAAATATTCGGCAACAGCCTTGTATTCCTCCGGCTTGATTGACTTCCGCCCGAAGAACAGATCCCAATATCTCACCTGGTTAATTCCGGTCTCCCGGAAGAAGAACTTGCTCGGATGGAAATCCTCAAGGTGACGAAAGCGATACTCAAGCAACTTCTTCAGGCGATTTTCTTTAACAATCTGGTGTTTGTCGTCTAGTCTATGCCGAAGAGCGTACAACCGCACGGCCATGACGGAACGGTTGAGATGGATGGCCATATCCTCAAGGCTCATTCTCCCGTAATTCTCTACCAGGTATGCTATCTCATTTTTAGTCCATTTTTTATTACTCATAGTCACATATTGGCTTATTTATATATTCGACATACCTCTTTACCCTAAGGCAGAACAAGCCGTTGATACATGCTCTGCCATTTTTACATATAACGCATTTCTTGGGCATAAGCTATTTTGTTTTTATATGCTCCAGGTAATATGCTGCCACCTGTGCTAGCGATCTTAACTGAAGCTTAGCCTTAATATTCTCCCTGTGTCGTTGTACGGTTTTGACTGATATATAAAGACGGTCTGCAATCTCCTGAGCGCGCAATCCTTTAGATATAAGTTCTACTATATCTAACTCGCGATCAGTAAGCTTAGAGTTTAACTTAGGCTTGCAGACGACACCCTCCATTCTGCATTCGCCACGCAACGGGCACTTGACCTCCTCGAAATGAAAGAATCCGTCTGCATCGATATCAGGAGTATGTGCGTCATATTCACCGAAATTGCATCTGCAGAACCTAGACACAATATTGAATTCGTACACCTTGCGATTTAGTTCGCTAGCTGTATACTGATTACATAGAGCCTTAAAGGCCTGGGGATACCTAGTCTTAATTAGGTCTAGCATCTCCCCGATAACCTCGCGACTGTTATCTGTAAGTTCCTGGACAGGCTTGCCCAGTTGCTTGTACATTACATCACCCTCTGGGGTGTTATAAAACTCCACTGATTCCATACTCAACCCTCCGGAAAAAGTTCGCTCTCCTGCATACCTAGATACTCAGCGACAATTCCTCTGCATAGAGCGTTCGGCTTGGATTTGCCCTGAATCCATCTATAGACGGAATTATTAGATACTTTGCATTTCTCAGCAATTTCTCCCACTATTCCACAACGTGGATACGGAAGACTCTTCATGTACTCACTAAAACCCATATTTTTAAAATTTTTGTTTGAAATCATCATTATGTGCGATATTTTTTGTATATTTGCACCATGAGAATTAATAACACGCTGCAAATATATAACATTTCGGTGATACAGCCAAACATTTCACTGATTATTTTTATATTTTTCAGCATTTTGTTTGAATTTTACATATTATGAGTACAGAAAAAGAAAAAGAAGTAACAGAAACTATCAATGAGCGCGTGAACAGCATCATTGAAAAAGAGGGTCACACCATTGCTACATTCGCCAAGAAGATCGGTGTGCCATGGACTACGATTAAGAACATCGTATCTGGCAGAAATGCCCCTAGTTACGACATTATCGTGAAGATCATTAACGCCGTCGATTGGGTAGACGCCAATTACCTAATCATGGGAGAGGAACTCACGAAAGGCAATCAGGGCAACCTGTTGACAATCGTTGAGAGACAGAATAAGACTATCGAGAGCCAGCAGAAAACGATCGATAGGCTTACCAAAAAAATGTTGGAAAACTAAGATTTTTATTGCACCGTTTTGCGAAAAATGAGTCATTTTACCAAACATTTGTTTTATAACAATCACACAACTGTTTGAGTATCTGTAACTTGTTTGATACGCAACTCGGTGCATTTTCGGTGTTATATATGTAAAAATCGGAAATATCCTAGTTGATTATCAGATAATTACGCTGCAGATTTAGGGATAATAAAACATCAACTTTTTTGTTTTTTTCTTTAAATCCGAATCGAAATCACCAAGAATCTCCCCGGATTTGAATGCAAAAGTACACAATCTATCGGAGATAGAAGACAAATGGTAAGGATAAATCGATTTTCAGTTGATTTATTTGTTCATTCCAACATTTTTTAGTACTTTTGCCCACCAAATAACGAATAAGTTAATAAAATAAGATTATGTCAACGATTATTTATCCATCACCGATATTCGGTCCGGTAAACT
>ERZ1026870.80-NODE-80-length-56084-cov-20.019419_pt1 | contig 56084 bp, 37 predicted proteins | sample MGYA00380165_ERZ1026870 | MGnify/ENA primary metagenome ERZ1026870 (study PRJEB33269, sample SAMEA4719801) | human gut metagenome | biome: human-associated habitat; feature: organic feature; material: feces | place: Cameroon | collected 2013-10 ...
AACTTGAGCGATATTTTTTTGATGTATATATACTAGCATCGCGGATACGCTTACATGGCTCCTCAATGTTGCAAAGCTATGGGACGATGATAGAAGTGATGGAACCACAGTCGCTAAGGCAGACCATGAAATGTTGTATAAACGATCTTTGCGAATTGTATAAAAACGATTAATTGTCAAACTAAATAATATTTATCTATCTCTATTAAAGATCTTACCTATGGATGGATATGTCAGTAGCGACTACCGTAATTTCAATCTGACGACATAAAACCGGATTGTTGTCAAGAATTAAATCCACAGTTCCCTTTCTTTCCGTAGCAGTAATGACTTTCCCTATCATTTCTTGCTTCTTAGAAGGAAGAAGTTCTCTTTATGATGGGACACAACCACCATTACGAAGTATTATCGTCTTTAACTCCTTGGCTTTCGACTTATAATCAATTTGTGACAACTCTTTCATGTGTCGTTTGGTAAAACCATAGAAGGAAGTATGCCACAAACAACAAGCTGCAATTTCAGCATTAGTAACCTGTACGTTAGCATCAAGAACTATCTCTTTCGTTAGAGAATGCTCCCACCAATCTCCTTCCATAGGAAAAGCATCAAGATGGGGACCTGTGCCATCATCCCAGTCTTTCATGGTAATATGGCACATATCACCATTGGAATCATCATGACGCTTTGGATTCATCAATCTGAGCATATCGTAATGCAACTTGAACCAGCCGAGACTGTCTTTTGCTTCGGGATACATGTTCACTATGTGTGGTTCAACCTCTTTAAAGGCAACAAGGTGGAGAAGTTCTTTGTATGTCATTGCGAATTGTTTTTTAAATTTTCAGCAAAATTATAGATGGGCTATGCAAAATGTAGGCACAGGTCATAAGAAAATACTGCAATCATTTATCCGTTAAGGGGCTTAATGGCTTTATTTACCAATTCAAAGAGAGTGCTTCACGGTATGAGTCCGTGAAAGTAACTCTTTGTAATGGTCGGTGTTGGAGACAAACTTCGTTATTGTGATATATTTTCGTTATGATCTTTTATGAATTCCACATACATTTCAATACAATCTTCAATCTCACTTATATAATACGAAGAGTCATGGCCTGGTTTATCGTCAATTTTTATATTAAATCCTTTGTCAAACTTTTCGTAGTATAGATCGAATAATTTATTCCCATTATTATCATACATATCAATGTATCCCCATGTTTGCCAAGCAAAGCGGTATTTTTCGTCTTTGTATTTATACACGAAGAACATAGGTACAGCAAAATAGTAGTTTACACCTTTTATTTCCATGTACCGTCTTTCATCTTCGGCTTCAAATATAATGTTAACATTGTTAATGAATGAGTCTAAGATGTCCTCACGATTATTGCGCATCAATTTCACCGTTAAATATAGATACCTGTTCAACCATAATGATGGAGAGTTTGCCTTCCATTCAAGTTCATATCCAGGAGTATCCTTTATGAGATTCTTCCATATTGCATCATCAATTAAAATCTGTATAATACCATTATGATTATCTACAATTTCATTCGGTGATAAAAGCAGACCATTAACACATTCTGAAAGCGAATTGTCTGTTAGAACTTGCTTCCAACTCTCTTTTTTAGCATCAAATACCGGTTCCCGCCTGATATCATCCCATTCTTTGCAATGAGAAATAAGCACTTGGTTAGCTTTTACCTTCTTTTCCTCTGTAAGTCCATCTTTGGTAAAGAGGTCCATGCAGTTACAAAGTTTGGTCGCAAACTTCTCCCAAGTGTTTTCTCCGTTGCTATTTCTGTAGAGGAACCGGATGGAACCATGAAAGAAAGCCCATTCTTCAGCTTTCTCTATTGCATCATTCCAATTACTCCATGGACCAAGTTTTTCCTCGTTCCAATCACTGGGTTTTGACTGATCTATATGATGTATTCTAACTGCCTTTTCTGTTTCCTCTTTTGCTTGCTCTGGAACATTTTGGTCTATCCTTTCCATAATTTGTGGAGAATACAACGAATTATCCCCTGAATCTATGAATTCTTTAACAAGTTCTATTCGATTGTCGCGATTCTCGTATTGTCTGCTTACATTTTCGAGAATGTTCCACATTAAGCGCAAAGCCTTTAAGAAATTATGACTATCTACATTATTGAATGTCTTAAAGTATTCATAACAACATAGCGTAAAATCAAGGTCATTGTTGTTCTTGGGATGAAAGAATGTATCAAATAAAGTTCTGTTTCCAAAATAGGGCACTATGTTTTGGTGGTGGTCAAGAATGGTGTCAAGCATCCTGACGCATGTGTGTGCTATATTCGAAGCAAAAGATTTGCTGTCAGAACTTGTTTGGTGTCTTTGGATAATGTCTGCAAAATCAGAATAAGGAACAAATGGTAGTTCTATCTGATTCCATGTTTCATGGGTGTAGTCAGCAAGCAGCTTGATGTCATTACCGCAATCCTTTACGGCAGATTTCCTCGCTTCGTAAGACATAACTCGTGCATATAAAGCGAAAAAAGCATTATCCGGCAATTTATGTTGCTCTCCTGAACAAGTGAAATAATTATTGGATAGTTCTTCCATATTTTCATTCCATGTTTCTTTAATATCTTTAGACAAAGACTCTGGAAATTTACATTTGAAGTTCTCCCACTGAGTCAATTGCAAACCACGGGCATTCATCTTCATGTAAATATCATCACCAAAGGAATCTATTTTCAGTTCAAATCTGATTTGTGAGGCAATGGCCTTCAAGACATTATTAGCTGTAATGATATCTTGGTGTTTGTTCCATTCTTCATGAATAGTAGAAAGCATTCTTATCATAGAAGATACTGTTTCGTCCTCTTTCCAATAGCCCACAAACCAATCTTGACAAAGTATATCAGGATTAGGGTCTTTGCTAATGTTCCACTTAGAGTCATCACATGTCAGAGCCTGACAGAATCGTTTGGCATTGATTCTGTCTTCATATGTAAAACGAGAAAGCAAGCGCAACAAGTCTTTTCTTATCGTTATATCAGTCTTTTCTACAGCATATCGTGCAATCAGCCATAATGTTGTCAACCTTTGCTGGCCATCAACAGGCACAAAAGAATCTTCACCATCGGTATTGATGGGACCATAGATAAAATGTAGGTTTAAGATTTCTTGTTTTTCTATTGCCTTGAATATTTCTTTTACGAACTGCTTGCGTACGCTTTCCGCCTTTGGATTATTAGCTCCCTGAACATAATGACGCTGGATGCCGGGTATAACGACACGATACCTTGACAACAAGGCAAACAGATTGTCAGGTATCTCGATATATTGTTGTATGATATTATTACTCATAATGTTAATGGAGTCTTTAATGCTGTAATGAAGTTTTTTATTGTTTTTTTTATTGAGCTGTAATAAGCTTTTTTATCTTCTTCCGACCAGTATGGAAGCGTCATTTTCAATCCTGTGAGAGATTTCATAAACACGGCCTCTGTTACAGGTGGAGCCCAATATGTAATCCATCTTTCACTTGACCATTGAACAACCAATTCCCGTTTGCCTTCAAACAGCTTGTTGTTAAAAGAAGAGTTTGCGTCTCTTGGCAATAATGCAAGGTTGTTTATAGAATTGTCTTCTGTTGACGGATATCTACTGCCAAGCTCATCAAACAGCCATTTATCGCCTTTATTTTCCTTGCATTCTTTTTGGTAATCCTCAAACTTTTGAGGTGAATATTTTTCTCCTAACCAATCTTTAAACTCGCTTTCGTTAAGGTCTTTTTGATTTCTTGCAAATATGTGTTCCATTGTCCAGACATCCACTTGACGATGTTTCTCAAAGCTATAACGATAAGGCCATCTCTCCCAACAGAGAGCCGCATTGATCAGCAGAAGATAGTTGAACAATCCGCTATCCCAATTCTTAAAGTCATCTTTATCCGATTTAGGTTGATATCTTGCCATACCTTCTATGATGTCCAAAATATGATTATCATTATTTATTTTAAAAACAGATTCATTATTTCCTCTTCTGTGAACAATAGCTCCAAAAGCATGATACATAAGAGGGTCGTTATACCATTCTGACAAACGATAGAATGCCGAGTATATCATTTTCCATATCGTTACACGCGACTTGGTCTTCAGTTCGTCAAGAATTCTTGTAAGAAAAGGAAAAACCTCTTCCTCTTGTTCTGTCTTCGTTGGAATTAATCCTGCATAGCGCAACAGAACAGTCATTCCATCATCTTCTTTCCAGGTGTTACGTGGCGTTATGAATGAAAAAAAACTATTGTTATTAAGCATGCGTTCAATATCGTCCCATTCGTCAGCACGCGCTTTCGTTACATTCGATGTCTCGTCATTTCCTAAAGTCAGCATGACGCATTTTACCAATTCTGAATCTTTTGCTGGAATTTTACCGCTATTAAGATCGTTGAATGTGGACAATTCTTTAGCCTTTTCAACTTCATAGTAGAGAAATTTGCAACACTCTTTAATCTTTTTGCAGAATTCGGTTCTTCTTTCGGGTCCAATCTTAACCAATTTTTCCTCAATAACGTCTTTGGCCATATTCATGAAATACTTATCGAGAGCCTGGTTCGCCTCACGGGCATAGTCAATTGGTAATTCGCCACTTTCCTCACCGAGTATCAGCTTTAACGTGGTAAGTCGCTGTTGTCCATCCACTACATTTACTCTATTATTCTCTGTATCTTTAGCAACAGCTAATGCCTGGAGAAAATAGAAAGGAGTGGATTCGGTGGGACTAAAAGAGTCAATATCATCTATCAGCTGACTGACTTGTCGGCTTTTCCACCTATACCCTCGCTGATAGCTGGGAATATAGAAGTTGATATTGTCGTTTTCAAAATCAACTATTGATTTAAGTGAAACATTCTTGCTCATAAGTTTTCTTTTTTACATTTTCTTTATCATTCTAGCAACCTCTTTAGCTTAGTAAATAGGTTCAAACAATGTAGGTCTAATAAAGACATTAGAGTATTAAACGCATTCTTTCTACTGCCTTGTCAAGTATGCTCTTTGTCTCATTGATAAAAGCGTCTGTATCCTTGAGTCGGCTTGCAATGTTAAGACATCCTATCCATGTTACCTTTCCTTGGTTATTAATCATTGGCTTGAAAGACTTGTCGATGTCCATTAACGCAGATGATATCGCATCAAAAAACTCGTCTTTAGGATGATTGTTTTTAAGAGAACGGACCCCAATTTGCTTTTCAGACTGGTTGGAAATAGTAATAAGCAAAACAGGATTGCCTTGCTGGTCAGCTATGGATAATCTTTCTATATTCTCTTTCTTTTCATAGACTTCTAAACCTATATTAAATTTGCAGTAATTGCAAAGACTGGCATAAATATACTCCCAACGAAGGGTGATTTCATGCTTTATCTCATCTCTGTCATTTCTTTTCTTTGTGAATGATTCAAGAATGTCTTTTGATTTGGCATAAAATTCTCTGTAATCAATAGGCTCATTATCCAACTTAAAAGCACGCCCTAAAGATTTGCACACCAATTCCATCTGCTCAATCGACCAAGATGAAGAAGTATGTTCAATGCCATAAGTAGGGATACTGTCTATTTCCCCGTAATCAAGTTTGACAACATCACCAAGTAAAGGATTTTTGCTATCCAACAGCAACTTCATACAATTCTTTCCACCCAAGCAAATAATGTGTTTTGGGCGAATAATGTCTATCAACATTTTTGTATATTCAATTGATGCCTTCTGTGCCTCTTTGACTTTTAATCCATTAAGACCTGTTTCCTTATGCGTAGAAAAGAAAGTGGCATTAGTGAGTACAAAACGACTTTCATCTTTCATTAAATCACCAAAATAGCCATAATCAAGAATGGAACGGAGCCTTCTTACGATGCGCCATTCAAAGATGTTGAGATGAGGGGCACCCTCTTTCTTGAAATCACAATTTCCATGCAGCAAATATTCGGGTTTGGTAAATCGGTCTTTCTGATAATGTCCTCCATACCCAGGATTGATGCCAATGACCATTAGCTCAACGGGCTTGTCGTCTGTAAGTTGGGTAAGGTCTGACTGAGTGTAAAAATCCAAATCAAGGACTCTTGCCTCTTTTGAATAAAATTCATAGGCTTCTTCAGCCCATAGTCTCAGTTTTTCTTGAATATTCATGTTCTCCATTGATTACAGTTGGATTTATTAATTTACAACAATTTTATTCTATGCCATATCTATTCACCATCCTTATACTTGTTCCACATTCTCTTTACTTTTCCTGCAATCTCCTTACGTAGCCATAGCGGCTCGAGTACTTCAAGGTCTTCACCATTCCATAACAGTTCCTGTTGGAAGTCGAATGTCGGGCGCACATGCAGTTCAAAGATGCTGTATTCATCTGTTTGCTCAGTCTCTTGTTGCGACTCATGCAGAGGAAGGTCGCGCAGGTAGTTAGCCTGACTGGTACTGACCTTGATTTTTACCTTCTCAATGTCGGTGCCATCGCCAGGAATTACACCTATACAACCATTGAAGTATTCCTGTGGATTGAACTCTTCAGGATATTCAAACGTGTGGCTCGAAAGGCGGAAGTCATGTATGCGGTCGAGACAAAAGACGAGGTCATAGCCTGCAGGCCAATTACGCCCAACCAAATACCAGCGTTGGCGGTATAGCTTTACGCATAGCGGCATCACATAATGGTCGCGCGTGTCACCTTTCCAGTAGTTGAAATAGTTGATATGAATGAAGCGGTTCTTCTTCATCGCATCTATTATCAGCTCCAAATATTCCCTGCCACTGGGCACGTCTTCAAGGATAATCCTGTTCTTGACAGATTTGCTTTCAAGGAGAAAATTACTCACCGATAGCGTACTGAGCAACCAATTTTCAATACTTCCACTCTTCATATCCTCCACGTTGGCGATATAATACCTATATGGAGCGGTCTTTTCGCAGTCTATCGACAATCCGAAGGTGTCGAAGATATTCCACTTCCACTTATGGAAAGTGCGCTTCAACATCTCCTCACCACCGCTCAAATCTACATTATCCATCCAGCGGCGGTTCAATTCCTCGAATGAAATCTTATGTGCCTTATAGATGGTTTCCACAATCCATACGAGCTTATTGGTTTGATTCAGTGCCATATTTGTCGTTTATATACGATAACGTTTCGGCTGCTAAGATATTGCTATGGTGTGTCTTTTTTTCATACCATCATAATCAATCTCGCTCTACAAGGTTGCAATTTGCAACCTTATAGGTGGGAGAAGCAGCTGCATAAAAGTTGGACCAACAATTTTTCGCCTAACTTTTCATCTGTTCCAGTCTCCCATGTATATTCTGCTTTGTGAAACTTATTTGCAAAGAACGAGACCAACTGACATAACTCACTCTTTTTCAACGGATATACTGATGCAGTAATAAACTGTAGCACAACCTTGTCATATTGTTTGCAATCAATCATTGCATAATCTTCAAACTCTCTGATTATACTTTCCACTCGCAACTCACCGTCATTAGGAAAAGAAATAATTCTTCTTTTTAAGACAGCACGTGCCTGTTGATTTTTGACATTATCTTTCATTTCTACAAAGGTACTGATGTGAATAAAGTTAATGTTTTCGGCGTGGCTATCGTGATTGTAAGATATAATAGGCTCTTATCCGGAAAGGTTTCCATATAGTCACCTACAGGAAGCATCATCTTTTCAGGAAGCGTTATCTTTTTCATCTCATCAGTATAGTCATTGGCTATGGTAATAGCCAAAATATACCTGCCATTTTCTTTTATATATATTGACTTTAGATGCGCAAGAGCTTCTGTTATGTCTTTTTTATACACATACGAGTGGGTAGATATTACGTTCCTTCCTCTTATAAGTATTGAGAAATCAGACAAATCAAAGCATAATAGACCATGCTTCTCTATACATATATTATATAGTTGCAGAAACTTTTTCAATTCTAAGTATGGATTGCTATCTGCCTGAAAAGACAATATAGAGAAAATGTCAGATTCTTCTTTGATACTGAGTTCTGGATTCATTTTTATTACGACATTTCTTCTTGTACATGCATGTGTTTCTAAGATTTCATTAACGCTATCGGCTCCTTTGTCAGTAGACACCAACACGACATTAACATGTACATTTGGGCTGTTCTTTATTGAATATATACCTTCTGAACGAAGCTCGTTGATTACTTGTTGGCTAACATAATCTGCCGCAATCAGCCGTAATGATTCAAGTGCGATTTTTTCCATTTTATTAATGCTTATATCTTTATAATCATAAATACAGTGCAAAAATAAAATGGAGCTATGCCAACTGTGGGCACAACTCCATTTTATAATGAAATAATATTAAGTTACACTATAGCTTTTTATAGTCTTTTGCAATACAATTTACAAAAGTACAAAATCTTTGTCGTAGATTTGTCGCAGTATAAAATGAAAAAACGACATAACTCGTTGCTTTACAACTTGCTATGTCGTTATTAGTTGCGGAGGCAGGACTCGAACATGCGACCTCCAGGTTATGAGCCTGGCGAGCTACCAACTGCTCCACTCCGCGATATTAACCATAAAAACATACTCAGATTTACAAGACAAACGCCCTATCTCTGAATTGCGACTGCAAAGGTACGACTTTTTATTGAAACTACCAAACATTTCGTCTACCATTTAATAAATATTGATATTTTATTGGTAATTACTATAGATTTTAGCTACCTTTAACTGAATTTGCTGTTTGTACCAGTTGGATTTAGCGGTATTTTGCTATCGTATGCAACAATATATGAAATGCAGGATGACACATCGCCCCATGGTCATGACCGTCTATCTTGTATATAGATGTAGCAGTGTGTCCACACAGCTTCATCATACGCCACATATAAAGATTCTCCTCATAACGCCCTAAGAGCTCTGTCTCTGCATCACCTGTTATGAGGACAAGTGGTGGACAGTTTGGACGCACATGAAAGAGAGGGGCAAATTTGTCGACAAGTGGTTGCAGATTACCAATACCATTCATATCACGGTAAGCGAAATGACTTATCATCTGTCCGCTAAACGGAACAAGAGCCTTTATACTGTCAGCGTCAACCCCATACCGTGCAAGTAATGTCTTGTCAAGACCAAGCATCGCCGTTATATACCCACCGGCAGAATGACCAGACAAGTATATGCTACGTTTATTACCACCAAAACGCAAAACATTACCAAACACCCATGCTACAGCTGCTGCACAATCGTCAAGACACTCATCAATATTAACACGAGGCAACAGACGATAATTAACAGCAACAACCACTATACCCTTGCCTTTCAACTCATCGGGTATGTATTTAGAGCCACTTGTCAAACCTCCGCCGTGAAACCACACCACAACTGGAACATTCTTTAAGGTATCGCATGAGTAGACATCAAGCTTACAACGCTCTGATATATACGAGCTGGATAAGTTGTCGTTTTTGTAGCTAATATTTTCTACAACTGTATAGGCAGCACACTTACTCTGCGCCGTACAATTAACAGAGATAACAATGATTAATAGAACAAGCCCTACAATTCGAGCAGACTCTTTTGAGGAGAACAACGACATTTGCATAGTTAAATATTTATATTATTATTGTTTTTAGAGTTATGATTTTGTACATATACAAAAGTACGCAATATAGTTATAAGGACTATTATCGTTATCAACATATTTATTGTAGTATCGAGTCATTTTGATATTTAATTGGTTCAATACTACAAAATAGCGCTTGTTTGGTTCATTATTTCCATTTTCTATAACCATATATGCAATTCTATAAAAACGTAACATTTAACTTTGCGGCAGGAATTTAAAGGAAACCTATTAATTAAACCCAAATCGGTCATTAGAAAATGACAAGAAGCTTTTTCTAATGACCGATTTGGGTTTATGTGTACAACGCCGTGTCTCCACGTCTTACCCGCATTGTGCCGATGAGGAAAATATATACGGCGATAAACAACAACTCTACCCACTCCTTAGAACGGGTATCCAATGGCGAAGTGCAGACTCTGCGAGTCCTTGAAATGATCGAAGTTGTAGAATCCATTCTTGTAGGGCACGTGTATGCCTACGCCCCAGTCGAGACGCAGAACAAAGAAGTCCATATCATAGCGTATGCCTATACCGGTACCAAGAGCTGTCTCCTTAAATATGTTCTTCAGGCGAAGCTGCGAGCCTGTGCGGTAGCCATCATTGCGCAAAGCCCATACGTTGCCTGCATCAAGGAAGAGTGCACCATATAGATTGCCCATTATACGCGGACGATACTCAAGGTTGGCCAAGAGTTTGATGTCTCCAGTCTGGTCCATATACGACAACTTTGACTGATTGGTATAGTAGCTACCTGGACCAATGCTTCGAACATTAAAAGCACGTATACTATTAGCTCCCCCTACATAAAACTGCTCGCTATACGGAGCCGACTTGGCATTGCCATAAGCCCATACCACACCCGTATTGATATGTCCCACTATCTGACTATGCTCTGTCACCTGCCACGTCTTGCGCAAGTCGGTCTCAACCTTCAGAAACTGTGCAAATGGATTCTTAAACATCTTCTTGCCCGTCTCTTTCCACCGCTGTCCAAAAGCCATATAGCCTAATGCCAATATGTTTGATGCCTCGCTCACTGTGGTCTGCCAGTAGATTGGATTACGATAGGTAGATGGCGACTGATAGGTAAATGTGTATCGCATTTTAGGCACAAACTGGTCGGCCATCGAAACCATAAGGTACGGACTCTGTTGCAACACCTCGTTGAATGCAGCCGACTTGTCCTTCATAAACTCATACTGTAGTATAAGTGGCGAGAACTGATGCAGCCTTGTAGCCGAAGGCTGAATGGTATAAGTCAATTCGCCCGACACGATGTGGCGCTTGAAGTAGCCCGAGCGGTTAAGCACATTGCTTGCCGCCTTCAACAGTGTGTTTGGTGTAGTATAATAAGGTATAACACGCTTACCTTTCTGCCACTTCTTCAGGCGTCGCTTAGTAAGGTAGTTATCTATAAAGAGCAGGCGCGGAAACTCAAGCGACACATCGGCACCATACTCATACGAGTTGAACTTGGAACTTGTGCCATCAGCTCTATGTCCTGTCTGCCATTCGTATGATCCATTAAGATTAACCGACAGTTTCTCACCTCCACGAAAGGCGTTACGTTTGGCAAAACCAAGTGTCATACCCGGACCAACACGCCCCGTTGTCTTTCCTACAAGGTTGCCCTCAAAGTATATATCATAAGGTTTGTCAAACACACAGTTGAGCGTAATGTCAAGCACATTGCATGCCTCTGATGTGTCGCGCGGTGCAAACCCCAAGTCCACACGCGAGAAGAGTCCCTTTGAGGTTAGTGTGTTTATTGTCTGCACATAGTCGGCATAACTATATAGTTTATGCGGACGAAGCTTCATGTCGCGTATCAATACTAAGCTTCGTATAGGCTGACGTCTTCCCGAATATATCATTGTGTATATTTTATGGTTCACCGTATCGGTCAACTCTTGCGTGGCAGTACGGCGCATCTCAAGGTTGATACATCCTATATACCATTGCTTGCCTACTCTCGACGGCAAGCTATCGGCATACTGCAGTCGCACCTGTGCCTTATCCATCATGGCCAAGGTATCGGCAAGATATGTTGCATACGAAGGTTGGTAATAGAAGAATCCGTTATTGCGCAACAATGTAGACACTCGTGTTCGCTCTGCATCAAGTGTTGCCACGTCGAACGGATCGCCACTCTTTACCACAGCCTCCGAACGTGTAGAATCTATTAGATGAACAGCCGCTTCGGGGAAATTGTGGTAGGTAAGGGTGTCGATAGTGGTCAACGGACCAAGATTCACGGTATACTTTACCTTGGCACGCTTGGTACTGTCGTTGGTCAGCACGTCGTAGTTGACGTAATTACCAAAGTAGCCACGCGATCTCAACAACTCTTTCGTTACCTGTGCATGCAACGATGGATTGACAGCACTTAATAATACTGGCGCCTTGCCAAATGTCTTGCGCAGCCACTTGCCAGGTCCTTCTTCCGAGTCACGAAACCAATTGTATATACACAAACGATACGACGGCCACGGCATACGTATATACGGACTGCCGAGAAACGAACCGTTTGGTGCAGTAGCAAGTGCTGCCTCCACTTCTTCCTTCACAGTAGAGAAGTGTTCGCTGGGTGTATAGTTTTCGTATACAGTTTTGCGCAAACCAGTAAACAGTTTGTCGTCGGCTGGCACAGAGCTTGTCTCGGAGCAAGCCACGAGCAAGGCACACATTATTAATATATATATTATTCTTTTCATGTTTATTTCGTTCTTATCGTATCACCAACTTCAGGCTTCTCTTTTCCAAACCTGAAGATATCCTTGAAGTGTCGCAACTTACGCCTCCATATGAAACCACCGCCAAACTGTTCTACATAACCTTCGAGCCAATCGTACGAGTCGCGGTCGTAGAACAGCTTTAGATACTTGTTGGATGTTGGCGACAGTCTATACTCAAGCGTAACATTGTCGAAGAAGGTGTCATTCTGATTCTCCACCTCAGCGCCTGTCGATACCTTTCCACCTATAACTATACGCAGACGGTTGTTCCACAAACGTTTTGAGAACTTAAACGAATAGTCGGTGTGCACCTCGCCTGTTCCCAACGTTGTGTTGTCCATACCGAACGATAGGTCCAATGTACGCAAGGCACTACCCGATATGCTGTTGATTTGCGAACTAAGGAACGAGCTTAGAGCCGAGTTTACCGACAACGATCCAAGATTGTTGTCCGACAGATACATGCCCGTAGTAAGCATAGTTACAGCAAGCTTGCCGCGATTCTCCACCGACTGTGTCATTAGTTCATTGTGCATCTGCTGGTCGTCAGGAGCATCGATTATGAACTGCAGCCCCATGTCTTGCAGTGTCTTCGTTATCTCCACACCACATTCAAACATTACGCTTCTGCCTGTTCCGCCATCGGTAGCCACCGTTGTCTTGTTCTCTTCAGTGGCTGTTATATTGAGTCGAGGATTCATTGGGTCGCCCGAGAATTCGGCATAACTGCCATCCTTTATAGTGAAGGTCTTAAGCGGTATCACTGGCAGCGAGTACTTCATCTCGCCCTCGGCTATAGTATATCTGCCATATAGCGACAGTCCGTCTGTGGCATTGTATAGCATTCGCAGATTGCCACCGCCTATAAGGTCTACATAATTCGACTGGTCTGGATTGAGTGCACACAACACATGAGCGCCATCATCCACGTTCACAGTAAGGTCCATATCCAGTCCGTTGATAGGAGGCTTTACTACGGTTGCCGTCTCAGGATTGCGGAAGTTTACAAACTTAACCAATCCATCCAACTGATTCTCCGTAGACAATGGCGAGTCGCGCAATATATACGTCACATCGCTCGAGCCTAACACATCCAGCTTTCCACGCATACGCAATGCGTCAAGCGGACCATCCACCAAACCAAGGAAGTTTACATAAGCCTTGCCAAAAGCCTCCGAGCGTGCGTTCTCCTTGGCATCTATCAGCAGATAATTGTCAGCACGCATGCGCAGATAGGTCTTCATGCGGTCGAAGTTGGCAAAGTCGAAGTAGCCATACAGCGTTAGAGCATTGCCGTTGCGTGCAAACATCTGAAAGTTCTCAAACTGCAAACGACTGTTGTTTATTGTCAACTGGTCGTCGCATAGCCTCATCTGCACACCATATGGGTCGCTTGCCACATAGGCTGAGTCAAAGTATAGTTCGCCATTTACATCAGGACGCGACAGCGAACCCTTAACCTTTACCTCTCCTTGTGCATATCCCTTGAAATGTATCAGGCGATCGGGCACAAATCCATTGAGCAACAGCAGAGGCGTGCGCGACAGTGTCATGTCAGCATCTATGCTGCCCTCGCCTTCGGCATTATACATACCCGATAGCGCACATACCTCATAGTCGTCCATCGACAGTGTACCGTCCACATAATGCTCCTTACCCTTGTCCTTAGGCATGTACACAAACTCGCTCGACAAATTGCCTATAGGACATCCCTCATAGGCCATTCGGTCTACACTTACCGACGACGATACCGACATACTTCCTTCCTCTGACACTGTCCAGTGGAAGTCACCATTAAGCAGACCTGCTACTTGTGGCGCATATGGCACTACGGCAAGCACTTTTTGCAAGTCAAACTGGTTAAGACTCACACTCAGGTCTTGCTTTGTCTCAGTACTATCGTTCGAGTATATTTGCACACCCATGCCGTCATCGGCACGTAGGCGCATGTCGGCTGATATACGCTGATTCTCGGCAAAGAACACATAGTTGTCCTTGTTAACCTTAAACTTCTTGTAGCCCAACACTGGATCAATGCCGCCTAACGACATCTTCACACCGCCAGGTTGCATGTCGGCCTTCAAACCAAGGGCTATGCCGAGCCGGTCTCTGCCATCGTACACACGCGTACCTAAATATATAGACTCCTTTGTTACGGCTCCACGCATCTGTGCATTAAACACAAACTGCGGATTAGAGCGGTTGTTGCGTATCTGTCCCTCAAAGTTTGTCTTTACCGAATCGGATGTAAACGCCATGCGTATTGTGTCTATCTGCACTCCCGAAGCCACAAGCGAGTCAATACTCAAGCGGCCATTAATACCCTCTTTGCGCGATACGGCAAGATCGGCAAAGGCATTATGGAAGTCGTAACCAAAACGTTTTAGCATTCTACTGAACACATTCTGCTTGCCCACATTGGCATAAAGCGACACATCGGGCAGACTCGAGCGTATAAGCATATTGTCTATATAGCGCTCGTTGTGTTGCTTCTCTACCTCAGCGTTTGTAGCCTCAAGCCTACTTAGTATATGGTCGATAGACCCGGCACCGTCAAGACGCAACACAAAGTCGCCACAAGTAATGGCAGCATGTGTTGAGTCGCTACGTGTAAAGCAGTCCATAAATACATTCTCTGGTCGATAGGCATTTGCCGAATCGCGTATAACGATGTTGCCTACCGTACCGTGCACGCTATGGTTAGTCTTTAGATTGCTCTTCATCTTTACGTCTGCGGTGAGCGATGTCGAGCATGGACGCTTGGTTAAGCCCATGCGCATAAAGTCGGCATTTATAAGGTCGCACACCAAGTGGGCGTCTACCTGCTTTGGATTAAGTAGGGCTGTTAGGTCGATAGTACCATCTATCAGTGGTGTATGGCTTTGCAATACGGCACGTCCTGTACCATTATTCACCTCGGCAGTTAGCTTCATATCCGACAGATCGTAGCGATCGTAGCCAAACTGTTCTACCGCGCCATTGGCATTAAGTCTTGTTCTTGGCGACAGAAAGTCTACCCCCACACCATTGGCAGTAAGTGTTCCGCTGAATGGATGCAACGGCATATTGGGCAAGAAATTGCGCAACTGCAGATTGCTGGCGTCAAGTTTCGCGTTATAAGCCATACGTCGCGAGTCGAATGTGGCATTGCCGCTAACTGTTCCTCCACCTTGCTCTGCCTTGAAACGTGCTGCATAACGTGTACCTTCGGCATTGAAGTTGCCTTTTAGGCTGATGTTGGATGGTATGTTGAAGGCATTGGCAACCGATTTTGGCAGCATTGTCTTTACAAAGTTCAGGTTGTATGCATGTGCATCGGCTGTAATGTCGGCACGCAGACGGTCGGTCGACATAAGGTTTTGAGCCTTACCATGCGCCTTCATAGCAAACACAGTTGGGTAAGTGATATCCATCTGTCGTATATTGAGCGCACGCATATTGCCGTCGATATCGGCATTAAGTGTTATCGGAGTGTCGGGCATACTGCGCAACAATGCGCTTGGCAAGGAGGCGAGCAATGGCACAAAGTCGCTCTTTACCACATATCCCTTTAGGTCCACCTTCATCTTGCCCGGGTTCTTATCGGCAAATGTAGAGAAGTCCATGTCTACATTTGCCGTGACCATCGACTTTTGTGTGCGCAGTCTTAGGTCTGGCATGCTGACATGAGTTGTATCAAGCTTTACCTTGCAACTTAATTCTCTCAATACAAGTCCGCTGCTTTCCTTCATGGCACATTGGCGCAAGTGCATGGCAAGACTTCCGTCGCCGTAGAGCAACGAGTCGATACCCAACTTTATATCTGATAATGCTATATGGTTAAAGTCAAACCCCTTCGGCAATGGTTTCTCGTAGCGGTTGTCGTAGCCAAGTGTTCCTCCTTGCCAATCGAGCATGTCCAGGCGATAAGTTCCACGCAATAGGTCGAAATTGCCACGTTCTGCCTTAAGCTGTTCAATGCCTGTGTTTATGCGCAGCGTGTCGCCTGGCATGTGCAATCTCACTTCAGAGCGTTCTATTTTTAGCTTGCCCACAGCTATCTGCCATCGTGTTGGCGTACTGGTAGTATCCTCGGGCACGGTGTCACTCAATGCCACGTCTATGTGTGCATCGGCTATCGAGGCATTGTCTACGCTTACAGTCTCCTTGGCAATATTTATGCCGCGACTCCGCAATAGCAGTCTGCCAACATTGCCTTTTACACGTGCCGACGGCACAAACTTGGCTGTATTTAGACGCACATCGTTAAAGTCGAGTTTGTCTACCACAACATTACTCTTCAGCAACGGCATCAGTCGCACGCTTACCGTAAGCTCACTGGCATCTACAATGGTATCGGTAACATTATACAGCGAGTCGTTGGGTTGCGTAGCACGCAATCCGTATACGGCAAGATCAAGAGGAAAACGCAGTCTAACGCGGTCAACGCCAACAGTCATACGTGTTGACGACGACACATAGTCGGCTACACGGTCTACTGCCCAGTTTTGCACAGCAGGCACATATAGCAACACCGCCAACAACATGACGATGACAACGGGTATGGCGACTAGAGCCGCCACTATCTTTAGAGTTTTCTTTAGTACCGGTTTCATGCGGATTCCTATCCTTCCTTTTATATATGTTATAATTAATAAGGTGTATTATTCCACAAAGTTACTAAAAATCTCCACACGATGCCTATTGCCCCTCAAGCTTTTTTGCTTTGATTTACATTACTTATTATTTGTAGGGCTACAAACCATTGTATATTTATACAATAGCTATTCGCGTTTTATATAAATATACACATTATGTATAGATTTATGCATTTACCATGTTGTTATTTAGCCAAATAAGCGCTATCTTTGCACGCCAATTGCAAACATCTGCATATTTATGCAGCATAAGATATAATGTATGGTTCAGAAATCATACCTCCTACCAAAACATTAATACACAATAAATGGAAAAAAGCTCAAAACAAGAACAACATCTCAAGAAACGCCCTTCGGCAATACTATCGCTTATGCCTATCGTAATGCTCGTGGCAATGCTTACGTGCACCATACGTTCCTTTGGCAGCAATGCACTCGACGGAGCATCACAGATAACGTTGCTTGCGGTATCTGCCCTATGTGTACTGATAGGCATGGGTTGGCTCAATGTGCCATGGGCAAGCTTTGAGAAGGCTATTGTCAAGAATGTGTCGAGTGTGGCAAGTGCCTTGGTTATATTGCTTCTAATAGGTGCCCTTGGTGGCGCATGGATGGTAAGCGGCGTTGTACCATCGCTCATCTATTATGGCTTACACATTATCCATCCCGGCGTGTTTCTTGCCTCGTCATGCCTTATATGCGCATTGGTAAGTGTTATGACGGGGTCGTCGTGGACCACTATTGCCACAATAGGCATAGCTCTTATGGGCATCGGACGCGCCCAGGGATTTGACGACGGATGGATAGCTGGTGCCATAATATCGGGTGCCTATTTTGGCGACAAGATATCGCCATTATCCGAAACCACCACACTTGCATCGGGCTCGCTTGGCGTACCGCTGTTCTCGCACATACGCTATATGCTCATAACCACCGTGCCTTCTATCACTATAGCGCTCATCATCTTTGCCGTGGCTGGATTCTTTTGCTCTACAAGTAGTTCGCAAGACATTGCCACCTTTGCATCGTCGCTTGGCACACGCTTCAACATCACACCGTGGCTACTGCTTGTACCCGTGCTCACCGGACTGATGATAGCACGCAAGATACCGCCTGTCATCACCCTGTTCCTATCCATTTTGCTTGCCGTGATATTCGGCTTGGTGTTCCAGACAGATGCTATGCGCGAGATAGACCCTTCATTATTCAAGGCTGCTATGAAGAGCGTATATGGCAGCACAGCTCTACATTCCGACAATCCTATGCTTGCCGACCTTGTATCCACACGCGGCATGGCTGGCATGATGCCTACAATATGGCTCATCATCTGTGCCATGTGCTTTGGAGGCTGCATGGCTGCAGGTGGCATGGTGGGTGGCATAACACGCCTGTTTATACATATGGTTAAGGGACGCACGTCGCTCGTGGGCTCTACAGCCGCTACTGGCGTTATGCTCAATGTGGCTATAGCCGACCAGTACCTTTGCATATTGCTTACAGGCAACATGTTCCGCGATATATACGACCGCGAGGGATACGAGCGCCGACTGCTTAGCCGCACTACCGAAGACGCCGTAACCGTTACCTCGGTACTTGTACCTTGGAACACGTGTGGTATGACACAGAGTACGGTATTGGGTGTGGCTACATTCACATACCTGCCATATTGCTTCTTCAACATCATATCTCCAGTGATGAGTGTGGTAGTGGCAGCGTTAGGCTACAAGATATGGAGAAAGCCGAATAAATAAAGGAAAAATAAAAAATATTTGCCCAAAGTTTTTTTATCTCATACTATTTTGTTACTTTTGTGGTTGATATATATTAAGCATTATGCCAGTAACATGGATTTGTTTACATAAACTAACATATTAACAAAAGATTATGAAACCTACACTTTTCCTTCTTGCTGCCGGAATGGGCAGCCGTTACGGTGGACTTAAGCAGCTTGATACACTGGGTCCTCACGGCGAAACTATTATGGACTATTCTATTTACGACGCTATCAATGCCGGCTTCGGCAAGTTGGTGTTCGTAATCCGTAAAGACTTCGAGGACGACTTCCGTCGTATCGTGCTTTCTAAATACGAGGGTCACATCCCATGCGAACTCGTGTTCCAGTCGCTCGACGCTCTGCCAAAGGGCTTCACATGTCCAGAAGGCCGCACTAAGCCTTGGGGCACTAACCACGCATTGATGATGGGTGAAAGCGTAATCAATGAGCCATTCGCCGTGCTCAACTGCGACGACTTCTACGACCGCGACGCCTTCAAGGTGCTTGGCAAGTGGCTTAGCGAACTGCCCGAAGGCTCTACTGGCAAGTATGCTATGGTAGGCTTCCGCGTAGGCAACACTCTCTCCGACAGCGGTTCTGTTAGCCGTGGCGTATGCGAGAACGACGAGAACCACCACCTCACATCTGTAGTTGAACGCACAAAGATTCAGCGCTTCGACGGTGTTGTTAAGTATCTTGCCGACGATGGCGAGACATGGGTAGCTATCCCCGACACAACTCCTGTATCTATGAACTTCTGGGGCTTCACTCCCGACTACTTTAAACACAGCAACGAGTTCTTCAAGGAATTCCTTTCTGACCCGAAGAACATGGAGAACCCAAAGAGCGAATTCTTCATTCCATTGATGGTAGACAAACTCATCCACGATGGCACTGCTACTTGCGAGGTGCTCGACACTACATCTAAGTGGTTCGGCGTAACTTATCCTGAGGATCGCCCAAGTGTTGTTGAGAAGTTCCAGAAGCTTCACGACGAGGGTGTATATCCTGACAAGATGTTCTAAACAGAACACTAAATAAAAAGCTCAAAAAAAAATAAGTCCAGAACTTAAGGTCTATATTCTCACACCAACCTTAAGTGTCTGGACTTTCTTGTCTTAAATGAAAAAAAATTGATTTTTTCAAATTGTCAATACAAAAACTATTCTGCTGTTCCTTTCTATAATGAAAAAGTTGATTTTATGAGTCTATTCTCACGAACAGATTTGATTTATGTCATTGTAAATATGTTTCATTAGAATATGAAATCTAAACCAGTAAAGGGCTTATGGAAATTTCCCCCCCCCTACAAGATTTGCCTTTAGACTCGCCATCTTTCATAGCCTTGGCAAGATCCTTAACTACACTGCGCGACACGTGTACCGTCACGAATGTATCAACATTATCGTACATTGTTACCGTTTCCTTAGCCACGCTAACATGCACCACCTTTTCAAAATTGAGCAAATGGCTACGCCCTGCTCTGACGAAAGATTCACTACAGTTCGTCTGATTCTTTATAGCCTCCTCAAGCTGTGAGAGCCCGAATGGAAGAAACTGCTTAGTATCTTTTGCATAGTAGACACTGGTATAATGGTCTTCTGCCTTAAAATATAGTACCGTATCAAGATTTACCAGGAATATTTCGTCACGATTGTATAGCTTCAATTTCATAATAATAGTCAGATTTTAGTTTGTCGTTGTAAAATTACGAATATATTTTTAAATAAAGCATATTTACCTGTTAAAATTACGTGAATAAATGATAATTTTGCGTGAATTGCCAAAATATCGAACATTTTTATTTATTTTCCCTTTAGTGTAATAGATACACCTTATATATAAGACGATAGTCAACATAATTGAGCTATATCAAGCAAACGTTTACTTCACGAAAAAAGGCGTATATTTCACGAAAAATGAACTTTAGAGTATATATCAATTCAAAAAACTTAACGAATTTTGCAAATAGAAGGAGACAAAGGGCAAATTGACAAGGGTATATTTTCCACGTTCTCCAAAGAATGTGAAAACTAAATTGGCTCTTCTATCCTGCAAAACAAACTAAAGTAATAACAAATAAAAATTAAAGATTATGAAAAAAATCTTGACTTTGATGGCTGCCATGTCTGCTGTTGCAGGAACAGCTATGGCTAACGACTTCAACTTCGCAAACCCTGTTGCTAATGCAAAAGAAGAAGGTTCTTCACTTCAATTCAATGAGGAGAGCAAGGCATTCACCCTTCCTGTAACAAGCGGTGACGAAATTACCTTGACTGCAACGGGAGACATCACCGTAAGTTTGGGTGGTGTAGAACTGACAAAGAATGAAAATGGCAAGTATGCTGTTACATCTGACGGCAACTTGACTATTACTCTTGCAGAGAATGCTGCTGTGACAAAGATTTTTGTTGAGTCAAGCAACACTCGTGCTATTCAGGCAGAAATAGACAAAGCTTACGACGAGATGGGTAAGGCTATCGCTGCTGTTGCTAAGTACGTTACATATGAAGGCTTCTATACAAAGGTACAGGAGGCTATCAGTAAGGCAGGCGAGAAGGTTCAGGCTGTTAAGGCTGAACTCGCAGAAAAGAAGGAAGCAAATGGTGTAACAGACGACGTTAAGAATACGCTCATCGCTAAGCTGAACAGCACTACCTTAATTCCTGATTATGGATATGGTGCTATTAAGGATGCCCAGGACGCTGTAGCTAAAGCAAATAGCACATTCCAGTTGTTTAAGGATATTACTACAACCGAAGCAAAGAAAGCTCTTAACAAACTTGATAAGGCTAACGGAACAGCTACTATTGCAGAATGGAATGCTAACGGTGGAAAGGCCATCAACAACAAGGCTTTGTTTACACATGACTTTACCGCAACTACAGACAAGAACGGTAATGTTACCAAGATAAACATTGGCGACTTTAAGACAACTTGGCTTAAAGGTGAGTGGGACAACCTCAAAAAGGAGGTTAATGAAACTATCAAGAACGAGGCTATTGCCGAGCTCAGCAAGTTCCCCAACGCTTTTGAGACCAACGATAAGGATTACTTCGTTCAGTTGTACACAGAGGTAGGCGAGAAGCTTGACAATGTTATTGCCCGCGCTATTTTCGAGCGTGACAACTTGAAGTCTATCAACGATCTTTCTACTAAGGTAGAAAAGGTTGAGGCTGCTCTTAAGGCTGGTAAGCCATTCGACTTGGATCAGGACAATGACTACACCTTGCTTAAGGAGCAGATTGTAAGCATGCAGAACGAGGTTAAGCAGACTGACAATCGCTATATGTATAGCGAAGACAATTACACTACATTCGTTGCAAATATTGCAGGTGTAAGCACTAAGCTTGACGGTTTCTACACAGAATTGGTAAATAAGGCAAAGGCTGATCTCACCGCTAAATTTGAAGAGGCTCAGAAGAACTTGACTAAATATGCTTATGAGGTTTCTGCAAAGTATGAGAACGAACCTGATACAAAACTTGATTACCAGAAGAAGTTCTCAACACAGCAGAATAATCTGGACAAGATCAAGAAGAGTTTCGAAAATTCACAATTCACTACCGTACAGACCGACTATGCTAACTTCGTTGATCAAATCAATAAGTTGAATGGTGAGGTTAAGAAGATTTGGGAAAAGACCCTTAACGCTCAGAAGAAGGAAATCAACGATCACAACCTCGAAGCACAGAACCGTATCAATGGTGCTATAGAGGATGTTCGCAAGGATTACAACGATTATGTAGGTTGGATTAAGAACTGGATGGTTCTTGACGCAACAAAGAGTGCTTCTGACGACTTGAAGGCTAACCTCAATACTCTCTTCAGCGAAATCAATGGTCTTGATGAGATGATTGAGAAGGTTCAGAAGCTTGTTGACGAGAAGACAGCTAATATCCAGAAGGAGTCTGATGCTGAATTTGGCGCACACTACGAGGCTAACAAGAACCTCTATCGTATCACAGAGGACGTTGAGGCTGACTACCTGAACCAGGTTAAGGTTGTTGCCGATAAGGTATATGACGAAATAGTTGACGCAGCTCTTAAGGCAAATGCAGCAGCTAATACATACCTCACAGATTTTGACGTTGAGAACGCCAAGTACCTTATCCGTGAAGCTAAGTTGAACGTTAAGCCAGGTGATAAGAACGAGAAGATGAGCAACGAGGCTGTTGACGCATTCATCGAGGCTTACGACCTTATTCAGGCTAAGAAGCAAGTTACCAACGAGGATGGAACTCAGACTTGGGTAGGCGATGGCTTCATCAAGACTGCACAGGACGAGATTGCACGCCTTGCTGCATTTGACGGCACAGAGGAGAAGTTCAAGGAGAACATCCTTGCCAATAAGGTTGGAGCTATCCGCGAAATTCTTGCTAAGGTTAAGCCTGCTGTAGAAACTCTCAACGGCGAGTTGGAGTCATACACAACTCAGTATGCTACTATCTATAACAAGAAGGTAGATTGGAACTTCGCTAAGAAGGACGAGACTACTCTCCAGATGACAGTTAACGACTGGGAGAAGGAGAACAAGGTTGAGGCTAAGGATCACTTCGACGTTAAGGATGCCCTCAATAAGGCTAACACCAAGCTCGCAGGTGCTCTTACAACTCTTGAGGAGTCTTGCCTCACAGCAAGCCAGAAGGAAGCTGAGATCAAGAAGGTACTTGACGAATACGATGCAGATATGTTCAAGATCCAGAACTATCCTACATTCAAGGCAAACGAGGCTGCTGCTCCTATCGTAAGCGCTAAGGTTACTGAGGTAGAAAAGGTAATTGCTGACGCTCGTAAGACTATCGAGGCTTATGAGGCTGAAATTAAGGCAGAAGCAAGTGCATCACTTGACGATGTTGACAGCCAGTTAACTAACCTCAAGTATTCTATTGACGTTGCAGTTAAGAACAATACTATCAGCGCTAATAAGGATGGCTTCATCGCAGGTCTTGACGAGTTGGCTGGTAAGGTTGCCGACATCCTCAAGAAGGCTGCCGAAGAGGCTAACGGTGGTAAGCTCGACCTTAACGGTGATGGCGCAATCGACGGTAAGGACTTCAAGCAGGCTGCTGATAACTTCGAAACAACTCTTGACAGCAAGACATTCGATGCATTCATGTCTAAGTATGCTGAGTACAAGAAAAATCACTAAAAAATTCATATTGGGGAATGCTCATAAGAGCATCCCCATTATAGATGTTAAATGAATAAACTAATAAAATTATGAAACAAAAAAGACTATATAGCTGCCTTTTCGCTTTTGCAATGCTTCTTATAGCAAGTGCAAACGCTATGGCAGGAGGACTAACATTGAAGAATGTTACATTCTTGAAGCCGGGCGAAAAAGCGACTATGGCTATCGGATTCGATAACGATGAAGAGGTTGCTACTATCGAGACCAAGATTGTTCTTCCTGAGGGACTTTCTTTCGTAGCAAAAGAACCAGGTAGTGAGAACTTTGTTGTAAACACAACAGAACGCACAAAGTTGTACAATGTATCTCTTTCTCAGGATTACGTACATGCTAATGGTGCTTATTTGGCTGCTTACACCATTAAGAAGTATCTCCCTGCAGGCAAGGGTGACATCTTTACTTTTGAGGTAAATGTTGCTCCTACATACACTGGCGCAAAGGAAATCCGTCTTACTTCTACAGACATTTCTATGGGCGACGACGACGCTCCTATTTTCAAGCCAGCCGACTTCGTTGCTAAAGTTGTTAGTACAGACAACCAGATGTTTGTAACTGCCGAATTGCCAGCTATCAAGGTCGGTGAGGAGCAGACTCTTACCTTTAACCTTGATTTGCCAAAGGGTTATATCAACAATACTGGTTTAAGAGTTAAGTTGCCACAGGGTCTTAGCGTAGTAGAGGATTCAGAGCAGGCTGGTACTGCTTGTCCTAAGCACAACGTTATTTACAACCCAAAACGTCAGTCTATCATCATCTTTGGTGATCCATTGTCATTGGACAACAAGTTTGCATTGAACAAGGGTACTCTTTGCAGTGTAAAGGTTATTGCTGACAATACATTTGTTGATGGTTCTGAAATTACTGTTGGTGAGATTAACGGTACTGGTGATGATACCTACTATTCAGAGGACATCACACTCAAGGTAACTCTCGATAAGACTGCTACTGGTATCAACGGTATCAATGCTGACGAGTTTGGCGAGGGTGCTGACGGTATCTATCAGCTCAACGGTGTTCGTACTGACAAGTTGCAGCGTGGCGTTAACATTGTTGTTAAGAACGGTAAGGCTGTTAAGGTTGTAAAGAAGTAATATGGTAAATACCATTTCCCTACTTTGCGCACAGCATAAAAGAGAAATATATCCTATCAATTTGTAGTTTTGTGATATTCAAATAAAAGCACAAGACATCTCCGGTCCGCCCAATCCTTACATCTGTAAGGGTTGGGTGGTTTTTTATTATTATAAAAATGTCGTGTAGGCAAGACTTTTCTTGAGAAAAGATTTAGTAAATCAATATTTTATATGTACTTTTGCATAAAATATCTCTATTGATATAATATGCAATATGAAATATAATATTGACAACGTAATAGATTTTCTTGCCGAACTGACAGGTAGTGAAATAAGGATGTTTACTCATGAAAAAAAGAATGATAGTAAACTTCCTTTGGCAATTGCTTGCTGCTATACTCTTTATGATATTGAGTTTATGGAGACGATAGTTACCATAGCGGTGCCCACCGAGTTTGATAACATTTCTCCGATGCAGCTATCCAAACACCAGACAAAGATGATGGAGGTATTCCACCATCCTGTTGTGTTTGCTCTTGAGTCAGTTGCATCATATAATCTATCTAGGCTAACTCATGCCAAAGTTAATTTCATTGTGCCAGATAAACTTGCTTTCGTTCCAAGTCTCCTCATTGTGCTGCGCAAAATGAGGAACAAGTCTAAGGTGATGCCTAATAAAATGCCTCCTGTTGCTCAGATGCTTGTACTATATCATATAGAAAAGAGTACGATTGATGGCTTAAATACTTCAGAAATAGCAGAGCTTGTAGGTTTAGCGTACCCAACAATCAATGTCGCTCTAAGGTGGCTTGAAACCAATAATATAATTACACTTGTTGGAGGCAAACAGAAATCTGTCCAAATAATATTGAACAAGATGGAATTATGGAATAAATCCCTTCCACAGATGTCGTCTCCTATAGAGCGCATTCTTTTCACTGACATAAAACCTACAGGAAGTTTGATGTCTGGTGAAACAGCAATGGGACATTATACCATGCTTGCTGAGCCAACAACCCCAGTTGTTGCAATCGACAAAGTGACAGCCAAAGAGAATGCCGCTATAATGAGCAAACAATACGGGGATATAAAGGTAGAAGTATGGAAATATTCTCCAACGTTGTTGTCAGAAAACGGAATAGTAGACAAACTTTCGCTTTATCTGTGCATGAAAGAAAGCGATGATGAAAGAATACAATTAGAATGTGACACTTTAATTGAAGAAATGAAATGGTAACAGGAATTGAACGCTGGAAGGAATACTTCAATAATTATAAAGACAAATATGTGCTAATAGGTGGGGCTGCGTGCAATCTGCTTGAAGAAGAACTTGATATGAATCCTCGTGCAACAAAGGATCTTGACCTTGTACTTGTTGTTGAAGCTCTTACACCTGATTTCGGATTACGTTTGTGGGATTTCATCAAAGTTGCCAATTATGGTCACCGAAGTAAAGGTGAAAACGAATTCAAACACGAATATTATCGTTTTACCAATCCTCAAGACAAGACCTACCCGAAGCAAATAGAGCTTTTTGCAAGAAATACTGGCATTCTAAACCTTCCGCCAGATGCACATATAGAACCAATAAGTGTTGGAGAAGACCTCTCCAGTCTGTCTGCAATTCTAATGGATGACGACTACTATGCATTCACGATTGAACATAGTAGAAATATTGACGACATCCATGTTGCAAGTCCAGAAGCTCTAATTTGTTTGAAAGCTAAAGCATATACAGAGATGCTGGATAGAAAAGCAGAGGGTGAACAGGTAGATAGTCGAGACATTGAGAAGCATAAGAAAGATGTTTTCAGACTTATTGCTATGCTGCCACAGGATTCTCACTTTACACTCCCTGAAAAATTGAAAAACGATATGAATGACTTTTATCAAAGAGTAGGAGAACTTCCAAATTCCGATTTCTTCAAAAACGCAGGGCTTAGAGGCTTGGATGCCGAACGACTCCTTGAACTTATCAATACGGCTTTTCTGAGATGAATACTGATACATATCCCAATATTTATGATTTTACAAAGTGCCGCAATGTTGCCATATGTGGAGATATTCACGGGGACTTTAATCTCCTCGTGAATAAAGTGTGCATACAATATCAGATGAAAGACACTCTGATTATTGTAGCTGGAGATTGCGGATTCGGCTTTGAAAGAAAGGGGTATTATGAAAACATCGTTAAACGTAACGTCGAACGAGTAATCAAATCCAACAATTGGTTCCTTTTCATACGTGGCAATCATGACAATCCTGCATATTTTGATGGCAAGGCTTTCTGCCACAAACGATTCATCGCTATTCCTGACTATTCTGTAGTCAAGACCAATGGACACACAATTCTCTGTGTTGGTGGAGCAATCTCTATCGACCGTCAATCCAGGAAAGAGTCATGGGAGCATGGTAAAAGTAAGATGCATAGGTATGATGACAGAACTATAGCGGACAACTCTTTTACAACCAATAAATATTGGCAGGATGAAGCTCCTGTCTTTAATGAGAAGGTTTTATCAGAAATTACATCTCTGTACAAAATTGACACGGTCGTCACTCATACAGCACCAACGTTCTGCGAACTGCAAGATAAAAAAGAATTGCAGCTATGGGCATTAAGGGATGATTGTTTGTTGGCTGATGTACAGAATGAACGCGAGACAATGGATGCAATATACGAAGCCATAAAAACAGATTGCAATACGATTACTCATTGGTTTTATGGGCATTTTCATCAAAGCTGGCATTCTACCATCAATGGTGTTCTATTTAAAATGTTAGATATAATGGAGTTAATTGAGCTTACTCCTTAATTTTTCAGTCAAAGAAAAAAAAACTACAACATGTCCTCATGTATTTAAAAAAAAAACATGTTCTCATGTTCTTATGTCTTTCAAAAAAAACATGTCCTTCTGTTCTCATGTCTTTCAAAAAAAACATGTCCTCATGTTCCCATGTCTTTCAAACAAAAACATGTCCTCATGTTCTCATGTCTTTCAAAAAAAAACATGTCCTCATGTTCTCATGTCTTTCAAAAAAAAACATGTTCTTCTGTTCTTCTGTCTTTTCAAAAAAACCATGTCCTCATGTCTCAACCTGTCCCCATTCCAAAATTAAATATACCTTTATACAATTAAAATTCTCTTTTTGCGTTATAATATAAGAACCGAATACAATAGAATGAAAAGACTTATAGATTTTATAGCCTCAGCAATAGCTCTGGTCGTCTTCGCCCCTTTATTTCTCGTATGCTATGTGGCAATACGTCTTGAGGACGGAGAACCTGTCATCTATCGTCAAGAGCGTATTGGGCTGCATGGCAAGCCTTTTTATATCTATAAGTTTCGCAGCATGACCCACGATGCCGAGAAAGACGGTCCGCAACTGTTGCTCGATGGAGCCTTATGCGACCCGCGCCTTACTAAGACAGGCAAATGGATGCGTGCCCATCATCTCGACGAATTGCCACAGTTGTGGAACGTGTTCAAGGGCGACATGGCTTTCATTGGCTACCGACCAGAACGCAAGTTCTATATCGACCAAATTATGCAGCACAATCCACGCTATGCCGAATTGTATGCCATACGTCCTGGTGTTACATCATACGCCACCCTGCACAACGGCTATACCGACACTATGGAGAAGATGTTGCGACGCCTCGACTACGACCTCTACTACCTCGAACACCAGAGTCTGTGGACCGACATCAAGATTCTCGCCACCACCTTCTTCCACATCATCTTCGGAAAGAGATTCTGAAGCTAAAAAGTAATACTAATATACTTTGCCATTTATATTTATATACTTTGCCATTTATATCAATATACTTTGCCATTTATATCAATATACTTTGCCAAGTATATAAAACTACTACAATACAAAGACAGTCTCGTCACCGCAAATATTGCGCACCTTTAGGCGCAAAGGCTTATCTTCCGCTATGCCAAGGCGCATCTTTTTGTGCCGAGGTGCAGTCTACAGAAAGCCACTCTATACATTCCAGTCCATCATCGCTTATCTCGATAGGCTTGAATGTGGATTTCTTGCCGTCAGCCACTTTCTTGGTGTGCTGTTGGTTGGCTTTTAGGTTGAAAAGTGTAGTTTTAGCCTACCATTTTCATAGGAAAAGTGTAGTTTTCGCTTGTGTATTTCATAGGAAAAGTGTATTTTTGCAATAGTTATATAACAAGAAAAGTGTAATTATGCTATACCGTAAAATAGAAAACGACATTGTAAGTCACTTACAATCAAGAACTGACAAGATTCTGGTTATTGATGGTGCACGCCAGATTGGAAAGTCGTATATAATTAGAGAAGTTGGAAAGAAACTCTTTTCTAACTATATCGAAATAAATATGGAGACAGACAAGTTGGGCGACCGTATTTTTGCTGATGCAAGAACCAAGGACGATTTCTATCTTGCGTTAAGTTCTGTTGCAGGCGACAGAATGGGAAGCAAGCAAGACACGCTTATCTTCATTGACGAAATACAGGCTTACGACCATCTCCTGACATTGTTGAAGTTTTTGCGCGAAGATGACAAGTTCACTTATATAGCCAGTGGCTCTCTTCTTGGCGTAACTCTTAAAATAACATCGTCAATTCCATTAGGCAGCATCATCATCAAACACATGTATCCTATGGATTTCGAGGAATTTCTTATTGCCAATGGTGTTGGACAGTTGGTATTGGACACTATGCATCAGAATTTTGCCGAACGCAAACAAATGCCGGATGCTATTCACAACAAATTGCTCGACCTATTCAAGAAATATCTACTTGTGGGAGGTTTGCCGGATGCTGTTAAAGAGTTTGTCAACACTAAAAACATCACTACCGTAAGGAACATACAGAACAACATACACCATTTGTATGGTGTGGATGCAGCAAGATATGAGGAGACGCATAACCGTTTGAAAATACAACGTATCTACAGTATGATTCCCTCAAACTTGGAGAACAAGAAGAAACGGGTGATTGCCAAGGACATAGAAGACAAGAAAGGCAAACGTATGAGCGATTATGTTGAGGAGTTTGACTATCTCATATCATCAGGCATTGCCTTGGAAGTGAAAGCTATAAGCAAACCGAGTTTCCCATTAATAGAAAATAGTGGGAAAAATCTTCTTAAGCTGTACATGAACGACGTGGGCATTCTGACTGGCATTTTCTTTGGCACAAACATAAAGGCCATTATGGACGACATGGCAAGCATCAATCTTGGCTCTGTCTATGAGACGGTTGTGGCGCAGGAATTACGCGCACACGGATTCAACCTTTATTATTACGACAACAAGAAAACAGGCGAGGTGGACTATCTCATCGACGACATTGCCAATCTGTCTGTTCTTCCACTGGAGATAAAGTCGGGCAAAGATTATCAAGTGCATAGCGCATTGGATAAGTTCCTGCAGATTAAGGAATATAACATTCACCAGGCTTTTGTATTGTCGAATGCCAAAAATGTGGAAGTTAAGGACGGAGTGACTTATCTACCTATTTACTATATTGCGTGCATTATGCCAAAAAGCAATGATTAAGACGCAAAATTTATAGTAATATAGAGGAATATTTTGCAGCAAAACACGCAAACTCGTGCCGAAAATGTGATGAAACCGATAAAAAGTCGTGCCAAAAATGTGATAAATGTAGTTAAAAGTCGTGCCAAAAATGTGATAAATACTATATAATCCATTGATAATTAGTATCTTTGCAAAAACACCTATAGATATGGAAAGAATACTGATAAACGAGCTACAGAAATGGAAGGAAAAATCCGACCGTAAACCACTTATCCTTCGAGGTGCAAGACAGGTAGGCAAGACATGGTTGCTTAAAGACTTTGGCAAAAAGTCGTTCAAAGACGTATGCTATATTAACTTTGAGCAAAAGGATGTTTTAGGTGCAATATTTGAAGGAACATTGTCACCAAAACGAATCATCGAACAGTTGTCGGTCTACTCAGGAAAAAAGATTCTGCCTGAGGATACTCTGATAATATTTGACGAAGTGCAAGAGATGCCACGCGCCTTGACATCATTGAAGTATTTTGCAGAAGAAGCACCCGAATATGCTATATGCTGTGCAGGCTCGCTGTTGGGTGTGGCTTTGCACGAAGGCACTTCGTTTCCCGTAGGCAAGGTGGAATTTCTTGATTTATACCCACTCTCTTTCCGTGAGTTTCTTCTTGCTAATGGCGAGGAAATGCTGTTAGACTATATATTGAAGGATGGCAACCGCGACCTTGCTGCATTCACAGAGAAACTTACTGACTATCTGAAGAAATACTTCGTCATTGGCGGAATGCCGTCTGCTATACTAAAATGGTTGGACACTCACGACTTCTTCGAGGTTGACGACGTGCAGAAACAATTAGTTGCAGCCTACGAGAACGACTTCTCCAAACATGCCCCAAGACAAATGATAGAGAAAATAAGATATGTGTGGGACAGTATACCGTCACAACTCGCCAAAGAAAACAAGAAATTTGTTTATGGCCTTGTGCGCGAGGGTGCTAGAGCAAGAGAATATGAAGACTCTCTTATGTGGCTCAGTGATGCAGGAGAGATTATACGTACATATAATATTACCAAACCAGATATCCCACTCAAGGCTTACGCCGACTTGAAGAGTTTCAAAGTATTTCTGTTGGATGTAGGTTTGCTTAGATGTATGAGTGGTGTTTCTCCTAAGGTGATACTCGAAGGCAGCAGAATCTTTGAGGAGTTCAAGGGTGCACTAACAGAACAATACGTATGTCAGGAGCTTCAACTCTTAAAACGACTTCAAACCAACTATTACTGGACTTCATCTTCAACAGCCGAAGTAGACTTCCTTATCTCTGACGGTATGGAGGTATTCCCCTTGGAATGTAAAGCAGGGCTTACAATGAATGCTAAAAGTCTTAAAGTGTACAGACAAAAATACATGCCCAGACTATCCTTGCGTACAAGCTTACTGCCCTACTCCAAAAATAAGGAAGAGGGAATTGTTAACATCCCCTTGTATATGCTTTTCGCCTTGCATGAAGAGTTGGCTGGATGAACACTACTTATTTCGCATTTTTACATTTATTGCCTTGCGTCCATCTACTTGCAGCGACTCGTCTATGAGTCCGCTTCTTCTGAATATCAGCACATCATCTGATGCAACCTCGGCTGTATACTTGCCCGACTTGGCTGTAAGTGCAACCACTCGTTTGGTTCCTGCAGAATATACCTCAACGCCTTCGATAGGCGTAGCCTGCACATCACGCACCACTCCAGTAATCTTAATAATGCGTCCCTTTGTCTTAACAGCTACAGTCTGAACCATTTGCTCGGTCTTATCAACCGACATGCCTCCGATATTTATTGTATCGCGAAGCAATATGCTGTCGGATGACTCGCCTACTTGCAACTCAAAGTCGCCTGGCTCTACCCTACTATCACCTTTCTCATCGGTAAAGGCAAGGTCGGCAACAGCAAAATGCAAAGCCACTCTTGCACGCTCGCCTGGTTGCAGGTATACCTTGTTAAATGCCTTCAACTGCTTGACGGGCGTTGCCACCGAACTATACATATCGCGCACATAAAGCTGCGGCACTGCCTTGCCGGCAACATTTCCGGTATTGGCAACATCAACATACACCTTAACCGAATCAGCCTGTGAGTCTACTCTCATATTAGAGTAAGCATATGTGGTATACGACATTCCGTGACCAAACGACCATAAGGCATCGGGCGAAGAAAATACATAGTCGCGTCCTGGGCTTATATAGCTGCCATGCTTATGATAGAAACCACGATCGCTCGGCAAATAGTTGTAGTAAGCTGGCAGATGACCTGCACTCTGTGGAAATGATACTGTAAGATGCCCTGAAGGATTGACCTTGCCAAATAGAATGTCGGCAATGGCATTACCTTCCTGTTCACCAGCATACCATTGCACAATGATAGACTCTACATTAGCCTTCTCCCAAGCAATAGCAAAAGGCTTACCCGTAACAAGCACAAGCACAACTGGTTTGCCTGTGGCTTTAACCGCACGTATCAAATCACTCTGAGCACCCGTAAGCGAGAGAGAAGACAAATCAAATCCCTCACCACAATTGGCTCCACCATAATCGCGTGCAAGCGAAGCACTGGCACTACCGCAAAACACTATTGCCACATCGCTCATCTTGGCAGCCGACACAGCCTCTGCAATATGCGATGTATCTGTTGTCATAAGATTGCATCCACGGGCATAGCGCACCTTCACCCCATGTTCATCGGCCATACTACGTATAGCCGAAAGAGGTGTTATGCCGTCTTTATTAGATCGGCTCCACGAATAGTCGCCAAACTGCACTTGGTCAGCATTGGGTCCTATTACGGCAACCGAACCAAGTTGTGATAGGTTTAAAGGCAACAAATGATTGTCGTTCTTAAGAAGTACTGCCGACTCCTCGGCTATCTCGCGTGCAAGACTTGCATTGGCTACAGAACGTAGTTGTGCTGAAGAGGCATAACGTTTGCCATAAGGATCCTCAAATAGTCCGGCACGAAACTTGGCAAGCAACACACGGCGTACAGCCTCATCAATAAGCCCAACATCAAACTTTCCTTCCTTGACAAGAGCTATAAGCTTAGGATAACACTCGCTGGAAGCCTCAACATCCAATCCTGCCGACAGAGCCTGTACAGCAGCCTCGGCCTGGCTTGAAGCCGTGCGCTGGAAAGTGTGAAGCATATCTATCGCTCCCCAATCAGAATATACATAACCCTTGAATCCCCACTTGTCGCGCAAAACATCTGTAAGCAGATAGCGTGAAGACGAATTAGGCACACGGTTCCATGAATTGTATGTCGACATAACAGCCTGTACGGGCAACGTTGTTATAACCTTGCGGAAAGGATACAAATATACATCATGCAACTCGCCAACACCACAGTTTACCGACGCAAGGTTAAGGCCTCCCATCGGATTGCCGTGTGCGCCAAAGTGCTTTAGCATTGGCGATATGCCATTGTCGAGATATCCTCTCACTTCCTCGCATGCAAACGCAGCGTTAAGGAAAGGGTCCTCGCCGAAGGTTTCTTCAACACGTCCCCATCTAATATCGCGCACAACGTCTATGCAAGGCGCAAGTATCTGGCGTATACCTTCATAATGAAGTTCGCCGGCAATAGCCTGCGCACGTCTGTAGGCAAGGTTAGGATTGAAGGTAGATGCCAATGCAATGTTCTGTGGAAATATGGTAGAGCCCTCATGCACCGAGCCATGCAAGGCTTCGGCCACAGTAAATACGGGTATGCCAAGTCGTGTACTGTCTACCATATACTTCTGTATACGGTTCATATTGTTGTGACAACTCTCGCCCGTCAACGGAAATCCCTCGACAAAGCCCCAACAACAATCGCCCACGAAGCTACGCATACGCTCCGTATCAAGCCGCTGCCCATCAAAGACATCCCATGAATGAATATGACGTATCTGCGCTATCTTCTCCTCAAGAGTCATACGCTTAAGCAAGTCGGCTGCACGTTCCTCGGCCGTGCGTGACGAATCCTTATAGAGTTGTGCCTGCATTGGTTGCACAAAACCCCATGTACAGGCACAAAAGCATAAAACTAACGAATAAGCAAATTTCTTCATATAATAATCGCTATGCCAAGGCGCATCTTTTTGTGCCGAGGTGCAGTCGGTAGATTGCAGCCACTCGTTACGTTTCTTTCTTATAAGTTCGTAGAACATTCTATTTCAAATATTGATTTTTCTTCTTACATAAACCACCTACAACCTCTCACACAAATCAATATTTTGTAACTGTTGTAGGTTTTTCTTATTTGACTACAAAGATAATATTTCTTATTCAGATGAACACTTTTAATTTTTATTTTCAAGTAGAAAAGCCATATATAGCGGGATTATTAATGTTTGTGGAGCGGTACCCACATTCACATCTCCCAATTTGATAGCTTGCGACACATGATATTTTTCAGGATGTGAAAGGATAGTCTTGGTACTCTTAATGTTTCCATTACTCGCCTTCACCTCTACCAATGTACACTCACCATTATATCTTGTAACAAAATCTATCTCCAATCCCGAATCCTTACGAAAATAATAGAGTTTGCGATTCATCTTACCAAATATGTCTGCTACAAGATTTTCAAAGATAGCCCCCTTATAGCCAAATAGATTGCCATGCAGAATATCTGCAGCAGTACCAGGTTCAAGCATACTTATAAAAAGTCCAGTATCTGCCATATACACTTTAAATTGATCAGGAATAGCATTACCTTCAAGGGGAAGTTCCGTGGATAATAGGTTGTAGCAACGGCGGATAATACCAGCATCTTCTATCCATTGCAGGCTTCCTTGATAATCACGTCCTCTACCATTGGTGCGTACAGTAGCATATGCGAATTTTTTATTTTCCTTACTCAACTGCCGTGGTATAGACTCGAAACATTCCCTAATACGTGATTTGTCTGCTTGTGGGGCATATTTCAACATATCTATTTTATATTCTTCGATAATGGCTTGTTGCATTCGCTGTACACTTTGCATATTATGGGTTTCTACAAACACGCTAACAGCTCTTGGCATTCCACCTACAATACAATATTGTAGCATCAACTGTCGCATTCTTTCGTGAATGGCTTCCTGTACTGGGGTCTTTTCTTCCAAACAACGATGCAGATAGTCAATAGTGATATCTTTAATGCCATTCGCCCAAAGCCATTCTTCAAAATCCATTGGATACATATCAATTATTGTCTCATAACCTACAGGAATAGGCGCTTCTGACGAGGCTTTTGTATGATAACCACTTACTCCTAATAGAGACCCCGTACCTATGACATCATATCTACCATCTGTTTTGAAAAACTTCAAGGATGTACGAGCACGTGGACATTCCTGTATCTCGTCAAAAATTATACACGTCTTGCCAGATACAAAATTAGCATTGGGTATCAATGTAGATAGTGTCATACATAAGGTGTCTATGTCCAAACCACCATCAAACACAGACTTATACTCTGGATGTTGAAAAAAGTCAAGATATACTGTATACTCATAATTTTTGTGGGCAAAATCGAGTACCGAGAATGTCTTTCCACATTGGCGACATCCTTTAATGATGAGTGGCATTTTATGATCATCACTCTTCCATTCCTTTAGGATTTTCTCTATTTTACGTTTAAACATTTGAATTACAATTATTTATACAAACAGACCTCGAAGCTACGCACGTTTTTCAAGGGACTTTTCTTGATAACACGCACGTTTTTCAAGGGACTTTTCGCTTAGTTCTGCCACTTTTTCAAGGGACTTTCGACTGCAAAGTTAGAATAAAATACTTAGAAAGCAATGATTAAGACGCAAAAAAAGTGTGGAAGTTAAGGACGGAGTGACTTATCTACCTATTTACTACATTGCGTGCATTATGCCAGAAGGAAGTGTATAAGTAGCCAAAAAAAGGAGGTTGAGCTGTTTCTGCTCAACCTCCTTTTATTTTATTCGGCAACGCTTATCGATGCCTTTTTTATAATTCTTTATTACAGCTGTGCCAACTCAACTACCTTGTCTACAGCAGCCGACAAACCATCTTTGTTCTTGCCACCTGCCTGGGCAAAGTGAGGCTGACCGCCGCCACCACCTTGGATAAGCTTGGCTGCCTCGCGAACCATCTGACCTGCGTTGAGTGAGTGATCCTTTACAAGATCGTCGCTCATTGCTACGTTAAGCATTGGTTTGTCATTAGATACAGTACCGATAACGGCAAGCATGTTCTCGCTTACTGCCTGACGGAGCTTGAACATCAAGTCCTTGGCAGCAGCCGGCTCCATAGGCAACACGGCTGTTATAACCTTAACACCGTTCACCTCGCGAGCCTTCTGTATAAGCTCTGTCTTGGTGCGCTCCACAGCCTGAGCCTGGAACTGCTCGATGTTCTTCTTCATTGCATCGTGCTCCTCGATATACTTACCGATGACAGACTGCAAGTCCTTAGCATTGTTGAACAATGCACGGATAGCCTTCATGCCGTCCTCAATGTTATATATCAGCTCCTCGCACTCCTTGCCAGTCTTTGCCTCAATACGGCGGATGCCAGCGGCAACACTGCTCTCAGAGATAATCTTGAAGAATCCAATGCGACCTGTCGACTTTGCGTGAATACCACCACAGAACTCACAGCTCGGACCAAAGCGTACAACACGCACTTTGTCGCCATACTTCTCGCCAAAGAGGGCAATAGCACCAAGCTTCTTAGCCTCCTCGAATGGAGTGTCGCGATGCTCGTCAAGCGGAAGATCCTGACGGATGAGGTCGTTGACAAGACGCTCTACCTTGCGGAGATCCTCGTCAGACACCTTAGTGAAATGAGAGAAGTCGAAACGCAATGTTGTTGGCGATACGAACGAACCCTTCTGCTCAACATGGTCGCCAAGCACCTGCTTCAAGGCATAGTCGAGCAAGTGGGTAGCAGTGTGGTTTGCTGAAGAAGCCTCACGTGCGTCTACATCAACACAAGCCATGAAGTCTGCCTCCGGATTCTTAGGCAGAGCCTTAACGATATGGATTGACTGACCATTCTCGCGCTTTGTGTCGGTGATGGTCACTGTCTCGTCCTCGCTTACGAGAACACCATTGTCGCCTACCTGACCACCCATCTCACCATAGAAAGGAGTGTTGTCGAGTACAAGCTCAAAATATGTGTTCTTCTTCTGTGTCACCTTGCGATAGCGCAAGATATGGCACTCGTACTCAGTGTAATCGTAGCCTACGAACTGCTGCTCACCCTCACGAAGGATTACCCAGTCGCTATTCTCTACAGCCGCAGCATTGCGTGCACGGTCTTTCTGCTTCTGCATCTCGGCATTAAACTCAGCCTCGTCAACAGTGAAGCCATTCTCACGGCAGATAAGCTCGGTAAGGTCGAGCGGGAAACCGTAAGTATCGAACAAGCGGAATGCTTGAACACCGTCGAGCTGTGTCTTGTTCTGCTTCTTAAGCTCTTCCATTGCCGAAGAAAGGAGGTTGATACCCTTCTCAAGTGTGCGCAGGAATGAGTCTTCCTCTTCCTTGATAACATGTAGGATAAGGTCGTGCTGAGCCTTGAGTTCTGGGAAAGCCTCGCCCATCTCACGTGTCAATACGGGGATGAGTTTATAGATAAATGCCTCCTTCTGTCCGAGGAATGTGTAAGCATAGCGTACAGCACGGCGGAGGATACGACGAATTACGTAGCCTGCCTTGGCGTTAGAAGGCAACTGGCCATCGGCGATAGAGAAGGCTACAGCACGCAAATGGTCGGCACATACGCGCATTGCCACATCGGTTTCTTCGCTTACACCATACTTAAGACCTGTAATAGCCTCCTCTTCCTTGATGATTGGCTGGAAGATGTCGGTGTCGTAGTTGGAGTGCTTGTCCTGCATAGCACGAACAAGACGCTCGAAGCCCATACCGGTATCAATAACGTGCATAGGCAGCGGAACGAGAGAGCCATTGGCCTTGCGCTCGTACTGCATGAACACGATATTCCAAATCTCGATAACCTGTGGGTCGTCCTTGTTTACGAGTTCACGTCCTGGAGTCTTAGCTTTCTCCTCAGGTGTACGCGAGTCGAGATGAATCTCTGAGCAAGGACCACAAGGACCTGTGTCGCCCATTTCCCAGAAGTTGTCGTGCTTGTTGCCATTGATGATATGATCGGCAGGCACGTGCTTTGCCCAATATGATGCAGCCTCATCGTCGCGTGAAAGACCTTCCTCCTCGCAACCCTCGAATACTGTAACGTAGAGGTCGGCAGGGTTGAGCTTCAAAACATCAACGAGATATTCCCATGCATAGTCGATAGCACCTTCCTTGAAGTAGTCGCCAAACGACCAGTTGCCGAGCATCTCGAACATGGTGTGGTGATAGGTGTCGTGGCCTACCTCTTCGAGGTCGTTGTGCTTGCCGCTCACACGGAGGCACTTCTGAGTGTCGGCACGGCGACGTGGTTCTGGCTCACGTGTGCCGAGAATGATGTCCTTCCACTGGTTCATACCAGCATTGGTAAACATCAAAGTTGGGTCATCCTTTATTACCATCGGAGCACTTGGCACGATGGTGTGTCCTTTCGACTCAAAAAACTTCTTGAACGAGTCGCGGATTTCATTAGCTGTCATCATATTATATAATATTATATATTTTGTTTATTTCTTTCTAAAACATTTGCAAAGGTACTCCGTTTTGGTTATTTTTGCAAATAAATTAATAATTAATATGGCACTGAACACTAACAAGAACGTGAAACTATACTATTCCATAAAGGAAGTGGCTCAGATGTTTGATGTGCGAGAGTCGACTCTGCGCTATTGGGAGACCGAGTTTCCTCATCTCAAGCCTAAGACCGTGGGGCAGAATGTGCGCCAATATACGGAGAAGGACATCGAGCAAATTCGCGTTATACACAATCTCGTAAAAGTGCGTGGTTTCAAGCTTGCCGCCGCGCGCAAGATGCTGAACAAGAACAGAGCCGGTGTTGACAAGAACGCCGACATACTTGCCACGCTCATCAATGTGCGCAACGAGTTGAAAGAACTTAAGAAACATATTGACGGACTGGTTTGATTGGCATCTATTAATTTAAACTATAATCAAATTAAACAATAATCAAAAAACAAATGAAACGAATCTTGCTACTATCTGCCGCCACTATTATTTCGGCTGCACTATCGGCTCAAACAGTCGCTAATATGAACGACCTTAAGCCGGAAAAGAAAGCTATGGCTGTAAGCCTTAAGCTTACAGGCGAACTGTCTACCAAGGGCAATTCGGACTATAGACAAATGCGCGACCTGTGTTTTCAGACACGCACTATCGACCTAAGCGACGCTAATAGCACCGAACTGCCAAACAATGCGTTCCACTCACGCCATCAATTAGAGCATATCACACTGCCTAAGATACTGAAGTCGATTGGCACCCAGGCTTTCTTTGCTTGCGACAAACTACATGACATCACTATACCGGCATCGGTAGAGACAATAGGCGCAGCTGCCTTCTCGGGATGTAAAAGTCTTACAGAACTTACTATTGAGGGCCAGCCAGTAATAGGCGAATACGCCTTTGCACGACTTTCAGGATTGAAGACAGTAAAGCTCAACTCGAAAGTACCACCTAAGGCAGATGTGTCTTCATTCTATGGCATAGCTCCGGGCAGCGTAAGACTTATTGTTCCGAAAGGCAGCGAGAAGGCTTATATGAAGGCTACCGGATGGAGCCGTTTCTATGCAGAGCCAAAGATGGGCAACGAGGTGAGCGACCCGACACTATGCCTAACTCCTATGCCACAGGTGCTTAATGTACAAAAAAGCGCAAAGGCACTTAACGTGCATACAGCTTGGAATATCGTTGTTGCACACATGGACGGCGAAGGCACAATATTGAACAACGAGGTGGAACAGGCTCGCGAGATGCTAAGCAACCGCATAGGAAACATCGTAAACAGCCGCCAGCGTGGTCTGCAACTTGTGCTCGACATAGACTCTTCGCTCGATGATGACGAGGCTTACACACTTGCAGTCGACGCAAAAGGTGTAAACATCAAGGGCAAGACACCGAGTGGTGTGTTCTGGGGATTGATGACTTTAGACCAAATACTGCGTGGTTCGGGCAATAAGGAATGTGTGGACGCTATTCCACAACTCACTATAAAGGACACTCCGCGCACTCACGTTCGCGAACTTATGGTTGACCCAGCCCGTACCTTCATCCCATTCAACGAACTTAAGGCTTTCATACCTGAGATGGCCCGTTATAAGCTCAACGCCTTGCACCTGCACTTGGTTGACGACCAGGCTTGGCGTATAGAGATAAAGAAGTATCCACAGCTTACAGAACAGGCTTCTTATCGCTGGGGACAGGACGACATCCAAATGCCATATAAGGGATATTACACACAGGAGCAGATGCGCGAACTGGTGGCTTACGCCGCCAAGTATCACATCGATATTGTGCCTGAGATAGAGATGCCTGGACATGAGGTTGCCGCTATCAGCGTATTCCCCGAACTTACATGCCATCAGCGTCAGGTGCCTATACGCACCACATGTGGCGTATCCAACGAACTGCTATGTCCTGGCAACGAGTTTACATACGAGTTTTTGGGTAATGTGTTCAAGGAGCTTGCCGACATCTTCCCATCTAAGTATATCCACCTTGGAGGCGACGAGGCAGGCAATCCGGCTCTTGATTGCTGGACCGACTGTCCTAAATGCCAGGCTCTAAAGAAGAAGATAGGCATAACAACTACCGACCGTTCGGAGAACTGGAAGCTACAAGGCTACCTCTTCGACCGCATCATCGAACTATTGCGCGACACTTATCACAAGACACCGATGTTCTGGTACGAAACAGACTTCAAGAAGATACAGCCAGGTTGTGTAACCTTTGCTTGGCGTCAAGGACTCACGGAAAAGGCTCTTGATGCAGCAGTAGAGAACAACGCACGCATTATGCTCTGCCCTGGAGAACACTGCTACTTCGATTATCCTATGGCTAAGGGTGACATGCCAGAGGTAAACTGGGGTATGCCTGTAACATCGCTTAAGGCCACCTATTCGTTAGATCCTTCATGGGGCAAGGGTGCCGACTTTGAAAAGAATAATCTCTTTGGTGTTGCTGGTACCCTGTGGAGCGAGTGCATCACCACTCCTGAGCGTATATACTACCAAGCTTATCCACGTGCCATAGCGCTTGCAGAGGCAGGTTGGACCAAGAACAAGCCATCGTACGACAACTTCCTTGTTCGCCTTAAGTCAACAGCCAAGGATATGATGCGTCGCGGCATAACATTCTCAATGGAATACTAAAAAGCAGTAATTGCATAAAAAAATGAGGAGATGTAGTTGGAACATCTCCTCATTTTTTTATAATTTGTCTTGCAACTTAACTGTTATTTCCTCAATGTCCTCATTGCATTAAGAACAGCCAGCACCGTTACACCCACATCAGCAAACACTGCCATCCACATGTTGCCGAGACCTACGGTTGCAAGCAAGAGCACTGCCACCTTAACACCAATAGCAAACATCACATTCTCGCGGGCTATATGTATTGTACGGCGTGCTATCCCTATGGCAGTGGATATCTTAGACGGCTTATCATCCATAAGCACCACATCGGCTGCCTCAATAGCAGCATCGCTGCCAAGTGCTCCCATGGCTATACCAACATCGGCTCGCTTAAGCACCGGGGCATCATTAATACCATCGCCAACAAAAGCAAGACTCTTTCCTTCGGTCTTTTCCCTTATCAACCGTTCCACATGAGCCACCTTGTCGGCAGGAAGGAGCTCAGCATGATATTCATCCAGACCTAAACGCTCTGCCACATCCTTGCCTACGGCTTCACGGTCGCCAGTGAGCATTACTGTTTTCTCCACACCAAGACGTTTCAGCGAGGCTATAGCCTCAGCGCTGTCCTCCTTTATCTTGTCGTTGATGACAATATGTCCGGCATATTTGCCGTCGACAGCCACATGAATGATTGTGCCTGCCAGATGACAGTTGTGAGCTTCCAAACCTATATCCTCCATCATCTTTCCATTGCCCACGCATACCGTGCGACCTGATACCTTGGCACGTATGCCACGACCGGTTATCTCTTCCACATCCTCTATCTTGCAACCGTCGGTTGCCTCCGAAGGGAAGGCATTGCGCAGGGCTGCTCCTATGGGATGAGTGGTGAAATGCTCCACATGGGCAGCAAGATGAAGCAGTTCATGTTCATCGAAATCGCTGGGATGCACAGCCTCTACAACAAACTCGCCATGTGTAAGTGTGCCTGTCTTGTCGAACACTACAGTGCCAAGATTGGCCAATGTGTCCATATATCCACTGCCCTTGATAAGTATTCCCCTACGCGATGCAGCCCCGATACCACCAAAGAACGACAGCGGTACACTGATGACCAAGGCGCAAGGACAAGAGACAACAAGGAATATCAATGCTCTATACAACCATGTGGAGAAGGCTGTGGCATAACCATCTGCCGAGAAGAATGGCGGAATGAAGGCCAATGCCAAAGCCGCAAACACTACTATCGGGGTATAGACACGCGCAAAACGGGTGATGAACGACTCACTGCGCGACTTGTTCTCATTGGCACTCTCCACAAGTCGGATTATCTTGGATACAGTGCTCTCGCCAAATGTCTTTGTAGTCTTAACACGTATCACTCCCGTAAGATTGATGCAACCTGACACTACCTCGTCCTTCTCCTCTACTTCTCGCGGACAACTCTCACCTGTCAAGGCTATTGTGTTGAGCGATGTGGTGCCTTCAACAATTATTCCATCAAGAGGTATCTTCTCGCCTGGACGCACTACGATTGTCTCGCCTACCTTTACATCCTCTGGTTTAACAGACTCTACCTTTTCATCACGCTCCACATTTGCCACATCCGGACGTATGTCCATAAGATGAGAGATGCTCTCACGACTCCTGCCCTCGGCATAACCCTCGAAGAGTTCGCCCACTTGGAAGAAGAGCATTACAAACACTGCCTCGGGGAATTGTGTCTCGGCTCCCGGCAAAAAGCCTATGCACAAGGCTCCTATCGTAGCTACCGACATAAGGAAGTCCTCGTTGAACATGTCGCCCTTGGCTATTCCCTCCAAAGCCTCGCCAAGAGTGTCATGACCTATCAACAAATAAGGCACAAGATAAACAAGAAGCAACTGCCATGTGGCAAGACTCGTATTGTGCTCTACTATCACTGCTGCTATAAGCAAAAAAACTGTTGCTGCTATCAGCAACAGCTTTCCCCTCAATCCTCCTTCGCCATGCTCATGATGGTGATGTTCGTGCTCATGATGATGTTCATGGCTATGACCATGCTCATGAGTATTACAACATTTACATTTGCCCATAATCTTAATATTTTTGTATTACATTATTTATTATGGTGCAAAGTTACGGCTTATCTTCCGCAACTGGGTTGCAAAGTATACAGCATCGTTTATAATACCTCAGCTACTGCCTTCTGCGCAAACTCTACGGCATCGCCCTGTGCCTCATACGGATAGACATTGTGCTTAAGTGTCCATGCCTCGTCCATTGCATAGAAGTCGATGTTCTTCATTGGCTTGCCGTCGATTGTTGCGGCAAGAGCCTCAAAGTAAGCCTTCCAACGTGGATAGTAGAAGTCGGCAAGCACACCATTCCATTCTTTGTGGGCATACTCGCGCAGACCGCCTTTCTCGGCTGCATCACGATTACCCCAAGTTGTTATCTGTACACGAGCGTTCCACTCATAATGGTTGCTCTCTTGGGTATTGGTTCCAAGATTGCGTGCGCTGCGAATCCAACTGCCCACCATAAAGTCGGGTATTGACGAAAGAAGGCGGTCTTGCTGCAATATGATGTCAAGGAAGCGCTTTGTGGTATAATCGAACATCTTGCGATCCTTTGCCCTGTATGCAGCCACTATCTCAGCATATACGTAACGTGCCTTTTCGGCTATAGCCTGACGGGTAATATCTACAAGATCGTAGCGGAAGTTGGCATTTGCCTTTACCTCATGCGAAGCCTCAACCATAAGTTGTGCTGCACGTATAACGTCATCTGGATTATAGAACTCTTCCATCTCCGACCACGATGACACCTGATATACATCCAATGCAGGTCGGGCACACAGCACCGACTCGTGGCATCCTTGCTCCAGCACCTTGTCTGATGCACCATATACCGAGCGTGCAAGCAGCATCCAGGCATCGTGCACCTTAGTATTATTGATATTGCCATAACGTGCCTCAACATAGTTGTTGAGCCATTCTTGCCAGCCAAACTTATTGTTGCGCCAAGGCAACTCGCTAACAAGCTCGTACATCACAGGGTTGTTCTCTATGCCCTCCATTGTAAGACCAACACCCTTCAGTGTAGATGCAAACTTGCTCTGACGTGCCTTATAATACTCGTCTACCACGTGCTGCAACTTGCCATACAATCCAACGTTGCTACCAAAGTTTAACAACATACAGAAAGCCCAATCGTGTCCGTTGAACCCTTCCTTACGCAACCATGTCGACTCAGGGTCGCCCCACTGCGGACGTGTTTCTGAGTAGAGGTCGAGCACAAGCATATCTCCATTTTTAAGATGCTTTATCATATCGGGATAAGGGCATGCACCCCAAGCCTGTGCTACCCACACCGCCTTTGGATTGGCAGCCTTCATAGCAGACATAATAGCCTCGCCAGCCTTACCGAGGTCTACACCACGTGCGTTGCCACCCTCGTGGAAGGGATCCATACTATAATATTGTGCCTTGCCATAGAGTTTCTGCATCTCCTTATAATATATAGCGGCTATCTCGGCAAAACGTTTATCGGTAGGCAGAAGGAAGGCAGGACGCTTATAGTCGTTCCACTTGCCAGGGTCTGCCACGTTGAGACCAAGGCGCTGCTTGGCATCGTGCGGCACCATACCCGAGTAGCCAGGCAAACATGCGTTGATGCCAAGCTCCTTCATACGCTTCATTATCTGCTTCTGCAGACGCTCGCGCTGCAGGTACCAATTGTCCGAGTTTGGACCACCCCAACCCTCAAGATTGTTCATAAGCCACCATGCCTGGAACGCCGGACCAGCAATAAACTGATTAGCTTCTTCTTTCGTATAGCCCAACTTCAACAACACATTACGCCAAACGACATCAGTGCCCACAATATCAAGACAAAGGTTTATGCCGTGCAGAGCCATCCAGTCGAGTTCTTGTTCCCAACGCTTCCAATCCCAGAATGCCATTGAGTAAGACAGCGTACAATAGTTGAGGTAGTAGCGGTGCTTTATATCTGTTTCGTGTCGCTCCACTCCCTGCACCAATGGCAGCGTAGCTGGCAAAGTTGCGTGCATAGAGTTCCACGTAAGATGTACGCCCACGCTATACTTAAGATACCAGTTTATGCCCGAGGCAATGCTTACATAGTTGTTGCCACGAACGAGGGGCTTGCCCTCACGACTCGTAATCTCGAAGAAGTCTGCATCGCCACTAACCATCTCTGTCATAATCTTGCGAGACGCACCCTTGTCGATGCGCTCAAGCAAGCCCTCGATAGGTGTAGCAGCAAACAATTGCAATGCTATAAAAAGCATGAAAGCAATCAATAGATTTCGTTTTTGGGTCATTGTTATAATGGTTTTATTTAAATTAGTTCAAAAGTAATTGTATGGTGCAAAGTTACTTAAAACTAATGGTTATTCATACAATTACACTTTTTAGTTTCACTTTTTGCAACAAAAGCCTTACCTTTGCACTCCGAAAAAATAAGAGATAAAATAATATGGATTTCAATTTCATTGGGACAATCTGGTCTCTTCTTCCTCCCGTCGTAGCCATTGCACTGGCACTGAAGACCAAGGAGGTATACTCGTCATTGTTCATCGGCATAGTGCTCGGTGCAGTACTTTACAGCATGTCGATGGGCACAGGATTTGAAGGTTTCTTGACACATCTGCTCAACGACACAGTAGGCACAGGATCTGACACCAAGCAGTACGGACTCATTTCATGCCTGTCCGATCCATGGAACGTTGGCATTATCGTGTTCCTTGTCGTACTGGGTTCTATAGTGTCGCTGATGAACAAGGCTGGAGGTTCGGCTGCATTCGGACGTTGGGCGTCAAAACACATCAAGACAAAGATAGGCGCACAGATTGCCACTATCATTCTCGGCATTCTCATATTCATTGACGACTATTTCAACTGTCTCACAGTAGGTTCTGTGATGCGTCCTATAACCGTACGCCACGGTGTGACAAAAGAAAAACTTGCCTATCTTATTGACTCTACAGCAGCACCGGTGTGCATCATATCGCCCATATCAAGTTGGGCGGCAGCAGTATCTGGATTTGTGTCTGGCGGAGAGAATGGATTGGCGTTGTTCTGCCAGGCAATACCGTTTAATTTCTACGCATTCTTCACTATTATATTCATGTTTATGATTGTAGTGTCGGGTTTCGACTTCAAAGCCATGAGCAAGTACGACGCACGCCTGCAGGAATGGTACGAGCGCACGGGCGGACAGGTAGACGAGGTGATTGACACCAAGCTGCATATTGTAGAACACGGTGTGGGTGCCAAGCAGGATGAAAAGAAAACCACCACAACAAAAGGTTCAGTCATAGACCTTGTAGTACCTATACTGATGCTTATCGTTTTCTGCATGGCTGGCATGGTTTACTCCGGAGGATATTTCGACACAACAAGCAATTGCTATCACAATTTCGTAGATGCCTTTGCAGCAAGCAACGCCTCAGTAGGATTGGTTATCGGTTCGCTTGCCGCATTAATTCTTACAATAACAATGTTTGTTGCACGTCGCACTTTGAAGTTCGACAATGCCATGAGCTGCCTCATCAAGGGTTTTGAAGCTATGGTTCCAGCCGTACTGATACTTACACTTGCATGGACGCTGAAAAGCATGACCGACTCGCTTGGTGCAGCCGAATATGTTTCGGGCGTGGTTGCAAGTAGTGCTTCAGGACTACAGATGTTGCTACCGGCAATAATATTCGTCGTGGCAGCATTGCTTGCCTTTGCTACTGGCACCTCATGGGGAACATTCGGTATTCTTATTCCTATTTGCATAGCCGTATTCCCAGCAGCAGCACCGCTACGCATCATATCCATATCAGCATGTATGGCAGGTGCAGTTTGCGGCGACCACATCTCACCGATATCCGACACAACCATTATGGCATCGGCAGGTGCTGAATGCAAGCACGTACATCACGTGTCATCGCAGTTGCCATACGCTCTGACAGTAGCCACCGTGTCGTTCCTAACATTTGTCGTAGCAGGATTCACACAACAACTCGGTGTCGTAGCCAGTGCTGCTATCTCATGGATATTCGGCATAGCAATGATTTTCTCAGCATTATGGTTGCTGAAAAGAATTAGTTACAAAAAAAGTCTGCGTCAATAACTGAACGCAGACTTTTTTATTGGTTTTATTTTGCTTTTACTGTGAATTTCTCCACCAGTGCACCCTTTGTATCATACATATCAAGATGTAGATTCTGTCCCTCTGTCCATCCTGAAATGACGTGATCGAGCGAGTTGACAACAACCGGGAACTTCACTTCATCGTCAGGCTTATTGATAATGTGCCGATGCAAATGACCGCACAACATTACATCAACCTTAGCCTCGTTGAGTATTGGCACAAACTTGCGCAACACTTCATACTGACCATGCCACATATCTTTTACAGGACGAGGCGGTATATGACCAACCACAACATGCCACTTGGCACGACGATACTCTTCTGACTTAACTACTTGAGCCAGCCATTCGGCTTGTTCGTTACGATAATTGTCGTAATCAGTAATACCACTATATTCAAGGTCTGTATCAGGTTTATCCTCACCTGTATCCAGCATAATGAAACATACAGGTCCTTGTGAGAACATATAATACAGATGCGGTTCCTTTGGGGAAAAATACTTCTGACACATTGTAGCATATTCACCACGAGTTTCGTGATTGCCACGAACATAGTACAGAGGTTTCTCTTTTGCAAAGAGTTTAATGGATTCATCCATAAAACCTGTGAAAATCTGTTCCTCGCTAGTGAGATTAGAAAGCATATCACCATTGAATATTACCATGTCCTTTTGCTTGTAATTGGCAACATTCATCAGCTTTGTAATGTCACCAGCTCTGGCATGAATATCGTTAACAACGGCAAATGACGTTTCTGCCTTCTTAGTATCGTTAGTGCGGAACATTGGTGGCTGTCCATAAAACACGTCAATGGCGTCGGTACGACCATAGTTCACTATCCAACTCTTGTGTGAAAGCACTTCAGTAACATACACACGATAGCGATAGTTGGTGCCAGGCTTTAATCCCTTAACCTTGACAGAGTGAAGAGTCGAAGTATTCTTAACGCCATTTGTGGTGTCAAAATACTTAGGACGTTCTACGGCATAATAGTTAGTGCCGTCGTCAGGTGCCAGCTCTACCCATCCTATTGACGGTTTATTGGCAACCCATACGAATGTGGCTTCTGTCTCGCCTACATTCTGTAAGTATGGGCCATGGGTTATGTTTATACCATCGGCCAACGCCCCCATAACGGCCCATACAAACAACAAAATTGTCAAAGCAATTTTTCTCATCAATATAATCAATTAACAAATTATTAATTCTGTTCGTAACCTTCGGTCTGTGTAAGATTTGGATTGGTTGTGAGCTGTCCGTCAGGTATAGGCAGATAACGCATGTATGGCTTAAACACAAGTTTGTCAAGTGTGCGTTCTGACTCATTCTCCGCTGTAGGAGCCTTTATCACGGCACGACGGTCAGGATCAGGTTCATTATAATCTACAGTACCTACTGGATGATACCACTTGCCATTGAGCACAGTCTCTGCCAACATCTTGCCATCCTTATCATGCCAACGCAACAAGTCAGGACGACGCAGACCCTCACCAGCCAATTCAATGCAACGTTCGCGACGTATCAGTTCTCGGCGCTTGTCTTGAGTGTCGTACTTGCTGCGGTCTACCTTTATTTGTCCACCACGCTGACGCAACTCGTCAATATAGTCAAAGGCTTCGGCAATATTCTCATTCTTCTCTATATTTATCTCGGCAATGGTAAGCAGCACCTCGGCATAACGGAAAAGTATAGGACACAACTCGTCGTCGGTAAGCGATGCCGAATACTGTGATCTTGGAGTTGTATACTTTGCCCAAATCATACTGGTATGCGACGCATTGTTTTCCTTGTTCCAATAATCGTAATTGGTCTTGCCATCGATCTTCTTGTCGAGTCCGTTGAATATACGTGTCTGACCGTTAGATCCAACCCAATCCTGTCCAGAGTAGACAACTGTATTCTTCAGACGTGGGTCGCGATTGGCATATGGATGTGTTGGGTCGTAACCAGAACCTGGCTCATTAGGCATCAAGCCATTGTTCATCTCAAACATATCAACAAGATTCTGTGTAGGCACGAAAGAAGCCCAGCCACCATCGGCATTATTGAACAAACGAATGGTATTGTCAAATGCGTAAGTGGTAGTTACATGCTGCATCGAACAGATTATCTCCTTCGAGTCGCGTCCCTTTAGACTGAACAGCTCGAGGAAAGACATATCCTTCTCGATGTTGTACAAATTAAGAGCCTGAATATCACGGGCTGCCTTAAGTGCCAAGTCGAGATCGCCCCAATAAAGCGAGGCACGCATCTTTATGGCAAGAGCTGTGCCCTTGGCTATACGTCCACGCTTGGCAGGCTGCTTGTTCAATTCTGATGCAGCTTCGTCGAGTTCCTTGTATACAAACTGCTTAACCTTATCCTCACTGTCACGTGGCAGCTTTGCATCATCTGCAAGCTGAGGCAGGTCTGTGATAAGAGGTACACCGCCAAACCAGTAGTTCATCTGGAAATAACGGTAAGCACGTATTGTACGCACTTGTCCCATAAGATCTTTCTTGGCCTCGTCGCTCAAACCACTAACTTTGTCGATATTGGCAAAGAAGTTATTGCATCGGCGAATGGTTTTGTAGTCGTAATAAGCCACGGTCGACGAACGCGACATCGAGCCGTTGCCTACATATTTGTATTTGCTTGAGCCGGTATGGCTATAAGCAATATCCGACATACAATCGGCAAAGAACACTTCTGTAGAACCGGTTGCCGGACTATACCAGTTGGGATAGCAAGCCACAACAGCCTTTTCAGCATCGGTAGGTGTCTTCCAGAATGTAGAGGGCGAAAGCTCGTCCTTTGGATATGTGTCAAAAAAGTCAGAGCATGATGTCATTAAGCCTCCGGCAAGCATCAATGCTATAATTGAATATTTTAGTTTCATAGCGTCAGTTTTTTAGAAAGTTAGGTTTATACCGAATGAATGTGTGCCCACCTGCGGATAGTGTGATCCACGTCCTGAAGGCGATTCTGGGTCGATGTTTATAGGCAGATTGTCTACCTTGAAGAGGTTTTCGCCCGAATAGAATACACGCATATTACTTATACCGAGGTGCGATAGCCATTGCTTAGGCAATGTGTATCCCACCTGAATGTTCTTAAAGCGCAGATAGTTGGTGCGCTTTACCCAGTAAGAAGATACCGTGTTAGGATAGCTGGCTGTCTTGCTGGTTTCGGCTATACGTGGGAACTTGCCATTAGGATTGGTCTTCTCGTCGAAGGCGTCAAACCATGCTGTACATGGGTGCTTTGAGTCGCCACTAAAGTCGCCATATACTTCTTCGTTAAAGTAGCGGTATACACCAAGCGCTCCCTGCAATAGTACAGACGCGTCAATATTCTTCCACGATGCAGCAAGATTAAGACCATAGGTAAACTTTGGCTGCGATGTACCAATTGTGGTGCGGTCCTTTACTGTCAGCTTGCCGTCGCCGTCAACATCCTTGTAGCGCAAGTCACCAGCCTTGAACTTCTTCGAACTTCCAAATGGATTGCCATACTGCTCGGTAAAGGCATCTGCCTCCTCCTGTGTGCGGAACATTCCATCGCATACATATCCGTAGAACGACTGATATGGCTCGCCTACACGATTGATGAGATACGAGCTAATCTGCTCTGTCACACCACCAAGGTCGAGCACTTCGTTCTTGTTATAGGCAAAATTGCCGGTAGTGTTGAATGTCCAATCGCCCCAACGCTTATGGAAAGCAAGCGACATCTCGATACCGCTATTGCGCATGGCACCCACATTGTCCTTATATGCACTCAAACCAAACGAGCCAGGAACCGGTACCGACATTATGATACCTGTTGTCTTGCGGTTGTAGTAATCGATGGTGAAGTCGATGCAATCGAGCAACGACAAGTCAAGACCTATGCCCCATGTTGTAGATTTCTCCCAAGAGATGGTTGACAGTTTCTGCGCTGTCTGAGCTACACCCGATGCCATATTGCCACCAAAAGGATAGTCAACACCTACGCTGTAGGTTACAAGCCATGGATAAAAGTCGGTCAAGGCATCCTGGTTGCCAAGCTGTCCCCACGATGCACGCAACTTAAGATTCTGCAACCACGAGCGTGTAGGTTCCATGAAACTTTCTTCGCTGACGCGCCATCCTGCCGAGAACGAAGGATAGTAGCCCCAACGGTTGCTTGGGGCAAAGCGTGACGAGGCATCGGCACGGAAGTTTGCCTCAAACAGATAACGTCCGGCATAATCGTAGTTTATACGTCCAAAGTAAGACATCATTGCCAATTCGCGTGTATATCCGCTATTGGTTTGGGTAGACTCCTTACCGGCGTTCATGTCGGTAATGTCGTTGGTTGGGAAATCGTTGCGGTAGGCTTGCAACTCGTCATAGTTGTATTTCTCGAGGTGGTAGCCTGCAAGACCTTTCAAGTTGTGCTTGCCAAAGTTCTTGTTGTAATTGAGAAGAAGGTCGAGCGACGGACGGTTCCATGCATAACGGCGTGAGCTGAGCGATGCCGGTCCGTGATACTTGCTCGAGTTGTATTGTATGTCCTTCATAAAGTCGTCGGTAGCCTCCCATTGCGATGTGAATGCGCCCTTGGCTGTAAACTTAAGTTCCTTAAGTATCTGATAGTCGATAGCCAATATACCTGTAAAATTCTGGCGGCGACGCTTTATTGTTTGGTCAAGGTCAAGCCATGCTATCGGGTTGCCATCACCAAGAGTACCATATGTACCATCTTCGTTCTTGTAAGGCACCCATGGTGCAAATAGGTTAACCTGACGTATAATCTGGTCGGAACCACCACCTACATACGAGTTGGTTGGATCTTCGTATTTATTATTTATATACGATAAACTTGTATGCACAGCAAACTTATCTGACAACTTTACGTCAACATTAGAGCGCAAGTTGAACTGTTCGCGATTGCTGTGAACCATAATGCCATTCTGGTTTAGATAGCCAGCCGACACCATATAGCTTGCGTTGTCGTTGCCACCATTCACGCTTGCGCTATGCTGATGCATAAAGCCATTGCCCTGATAGGCAAGGTCCTGCCAGTCGGTATCTGGATGTCCGTAAGGATCGCTGCCGTCACGGAACTTCTGTATATCCTCTGGTGTAAATCTTATTGGCTTGTCGCTTGCCTGCAAAGCCTTATTGAGATAATCGGCAGCATCAGCAGAATGCATACGCTCTACATGTCCGGTTGCTACTTGCCAGCCGAATGTACCGTTATAGCTGATTGTTGGTTTGCCCGACTTACCACGCTTAGTTGTGATAAGAATTACGCCGTTGGCTGCCTTAGAACCATAAATGGCTGCCGAAGCGGCATCTTTCAATACAGAAATCGACTCGATATCATTAGGGTCGATATTGTTCATGGTTCCACTCTCAATACCGTCAATAAGAATATATGGTGAAGAATTGTTGAGTGTTCCTACGCCACGCACGGTCATTGAGGCATTGTCCTCACCTGGTCTACCCTGACTGTTGGTTACCTGCAAACCTGGTACAAGTCCCTGTATACCAGCCTTAACCGATGTTATAGGACGTGCTGCCAACTCCTTGCTCGATACAGAAGAAACCGAACCAGTAAGGTTTTCCTTCTTCATTGTACCGTAACCCACAACCACGAGTTCTTCGAGGTTCTGTGCGTTTTCCTTCATTGTTATTTTGTTCGTAGCACCACTACGTGCCTTAATCTGCAGCGACGAGAATCCTATATACGAAATATCAAGTGTTGGTGTCTCCTTGCTGCTGTTAAGGTTGAAATATCCGTCCACATCAGTAACTGTTCCATTCTTTGTACCTTCTTCCATTACTGATGCACCAATGATAGGGTCGCCATTTGCATCGAGCACACGTCCCGACACTTTATACTTGCCTTTGCCTTGCTGAACAGCTTGTGCTCCCTGATTGTCGGCCTTCACAATAATGATGTGACGGTCTACAATCTTGTAGGTAAGGTTGCCGTTGTCCTTAAGAATTTGTGCCATAAGCTGTCCGAGCGACTCGCTCTTCGACTTAAGGCTTACTGTTTTGTTTAGGTTGATGGTGTTCTGCGAAAAGTCCACCGACATCTGCGTCTGCTTCTCAATAGCCTTGATAATGGTCGAAACCGAGGCCTTGGTTTGCGGCAGATGAATCACCTGGTTTTGTCCGAACGCTGCCACCGACATCGACAAACATAGCGCGAGTGTAGCGGCAGTCTTTTTGTTCATTAAGGTTTTCATTGTTGTTTTAGGTTTATTAATAATATAGGTTTTATATATTGTTCTTTTTTATTCAATATAGTTTGATAATATTATGTTTCCTCTCGTATTGTATATTGCCAGATGTCATCGACAATACTTTAAGTACACAATCTATCGGCTCGCTCTTGCGGAAATTCATTGTATATCGGCGATTTAGGTCAATATCTTTCGACACATCAAAGCGTACATTGTAGTGACGCTCTATTGTCTTAAGTATCTGTCCAAGGGTCTGTGCCGTAAAGGTAATGTTACCATTAACCCAGGAGCCAACTATCACAGCGTCTACACGATGCTTGTGCATGGTTCCGTTGCTACGGCAGTATACTAACTGCTCATTCGGGCGCAACAAAACAGACTGACGTTTGTCAAAGGCTTCGACTAAACCTTCCTCAAGCGTTACATATATACTGTCTTCCTCATTGTACGAGTTTACACTGAAGTGAGTGCCCAACACCTTTACCTTAAGATTGCCCATGTTTACCACAAATGGATGCAATGGATCTTTGGCTACAGCAAAGTGACAGTTGCCATTGACGTATACGTTGCGGTTGTAGTTGTGCTTGTTGAAGCGTGCTGGGTAGATAACTGATGTACCGGCATTAACAATAAGCTTGGTATTGTCCGACAGCACTACACTGTCTATCTTGCCGTCGGGCACGTACATTTCTACAAGAACGTTTTCATCAGCGTAGTATTGTGCCGAATAGTTCCAGGCGGCAAGAGCTGTAAGCAATGGTACTACAATGATTGCAGCATATTTAAGTATAGAGCCGAACAACTTCTTACGGCGGTTTGAACTTATATGCAAATGGCGATTGCGGCGGAAGGTTTCAAGAGCTTCTGCTATCTGGCGCTCATCGATGTTGGGCTGCGGTGCATCCCACAATGCGCGCAAGTTGTCGTCTTTATTATATTTCTGCATAAATGTTTTTGTTCGATTTCTATAATAAAGAGTAAGAAAGTGGGAGACACACGTAATGCAAAACGGTTAAGTTATGTTAAAGAAAGAGAGTAGATATCGTATACAATCATAAGATAAATACTAACATAACACTTGAGTGCTAAAAAGCCAAGTATGTGGTAAGAAAACTATAATGCCATAATGCCCAACAGTCCTATAATTGGCAACAGTTTTTTTAACTGTACCAAAGCAAGGGAGATATGTGTCTCTACAGTACGCTTGCTAATGCCAAGACGCTGCGCTATCTCAGAATTGTTTAGTCCATCCATACGGCTCATTACAAACACACGGCGGCGCTGCTCGGGCATAGAGCCAATCTCGTTCATTATAAAACTATAAAGTTCTTCATAACACAACTTCATTTCACCGGAAATATAATTGCTCTGAACGTTACATGCCGACTTTTCATCGCTGCACACAAGCGACTGCTTAACATAATGTATAGCTGAATTGCGTGCAGATATAAACAAATAGTTATCAAGATTTTCAATTTTTATAAAGCGCTCACGCTTTATCCATAATTCCATAAAAAGCTCCTGAACTATGTTCTCTGCCTCACTCTTGTCATGGCAAAAACACATGACAAACCGCAATACCTTGGGATAATAATCCACAAACAATGCGTCAAAAGCCTTCTCATTGCCTTCGGCAAGGGCTGACATAAAAAAAGAATTGTTTGTAAACTTATCCATAACTATATTACTTCAATAAATATAAACGGCTGCAAAGATAAACATTTTTTTAAACATGCCAAAGAACGCATGCTATATATAATATAAGGTACGTATATAATAATGTGTAACGCATGCAAAAGGAAGAATAAGGACATAAAAAAAAGGTCTTCAAAGTTGTTAGACCTTGAAGACCTCAAGTAAAGAAGGCAGCCACCTACTCTCCCGCATTGC